>Ga0310121_10000329_pt1 | contig 52394 bp, 44 predicted proteins | sample CB27_Tmax_986_MG_FD_203504 | JGI IMG/M metagenome (GOLD analysis project Ga0310121, IMG submission 203504) | Marine microbial communities from Western Arctic Ocean, Canada - CB27_Tmax_986 | ecosystem: Environmental > Aquatic > Marine > Oceanic | place: Canada: Western Arctic Ocean | collected... | reverse complement strand
AGTCGGAACCAAGTCATCTACTATCCATTTTTCATTATTATAAAATAAACGCCATAGTTTTTTTAAAAATCCATGAACTCCAGAAATTCCAGAAGTATTCCATGGTTTAGCTTGATCAATTGGTCCTAAAAACATTTCATACATCCTTAATGTATCAGCACCATAACTATCACAAATATCATCTGGGTTTACAACATTGTATTTTGATTTAGACATTTTTTCTACTTCTCTTTTTACATAAAACTTACCATTATCAAGTATAAAATTAGATTTTGAAAATTCAACTGACATTTTTTTTAATTTTTTTATGTCAAGCTCATCTGAATTCAAAACATATTTAATATCAACTCTAATTGGATCAACATCATCACTTGTTTTAATTATATTTTTTGAGATAAATACATTTTCGCCTGCTTTTCTATAAATAAATGCTGAATTACCAAGAATCATACCTTGATTTATTAATTTTTTCGCATATTCATTAACAGGAACTAATCCTAAATCAAATAAAAATTTTTGCCAAAATCTAGAATATAACAAATGTCCCGTTGCATGCTCACTTCCTCCAACATATAAATCAACATCTCTCCAGTAAGAAATTATTTTAGGGTCTCCAAACTTATTTTTATTTTTTGAATCCATGTAACGATAAAAATACCAAGAGCTTCCTGCCCATCCAGGCATTGTATTTAATTCTAAAGGAAAAATATTTTGATTGTCAATTAATCTATTTTCAACAATTTTCTCATTTTTTTCATCCCAGCCCCAAAAATTGGCATTTGAAAGTGGTGGTGCTCCCTCCTTACCAGGTAAATAGTTTTGGACTTCAGGAAGAAGAAGAGGAAGATTTTTTTCCTTTAAAGGGATTGGAACTTCATCTTTGTAATAAATTGGAATCGGCTCACCCCAATATCTCTGTCTACTAAAAACTGCATCTCTTAATTTATAATTAAGCTCTCCAACACCACAGTTATTATTTTCTAATTCTTTAACAACAACTTTAAAAGCTTCTTCAAATGAAAGATTATTCAAAAAACTAGAATTAGTAATAATTGTTAATGTTTTATCAGTAAAAGCCTTTTTATCTACCGATATTCCTTTAAAAATATTAATTATTGAGATATTAAAATTTTTAGCAAAATCGTAATCACGTTGATCTCCACAAGCTACTCCCATTACAGCTCCAGTTCCATAATCAGCAAGTACATAATCACCAATCCAAATAGGAAGAAGTTCATTAGTAAAAGGGTGACAAGCATAAGCCCCAGTAAAAACTCCACTGATCTTTCTAACCTCTGACATTCTATCAAGTTGAGATTTTTTCGCAGTTGCATCAATATATTTTAAAATTTCTTTTATTTGTTCTTTTGATGTTATTTTCTTTACAATATCAAGTTCAGGAGCTAATGTTAGAAAGGTAGAGCCAAAAATTGTATCTGGTCTTGTAGTATAAACATCAATATTATAATCAAATCCTTTTATTTTAAAATAAACTCTTGCCCCCTTTGATTTTCCAATCCAATTTCTTTGCATTTCTTTTAGTGCGTCTGGCCAATCAATAATATCTAAATCTTGAAGTAATCTTTCAGCATAAGCTGTTATCCTAATACTCCATTGCTTCATTTTCTTTTTTATAACTGGAAATCCACCTCTTTCCGAAACACCATTTACTATTTCGTCATTAGCCAAAACAGTGCCAAGTTTAGGACACCAATTAACATCTTTTTCTGCTAAATATGCAATCCTATAATTAATTAATATGTTTTGTTTTTCTATGAATGAAAAAGAATTCCACTCTAATGAACTAAATAGTTTAACTTTATTGTGTGTTACCGCATTTACATTTAAATTTCCCTCAGCGTCAAATTTTTTAACTAAATCTTCAATTGGTCTAGATTTATTTAGATCTTGACAATAGTAATGATTAAACATTAGTAAAAAAAATGACTGCGTCCATTTATAATAATTGGGATTAGATGTTCTAATCTCCCTGGACCAATCAAATGAGAAACCTAATCTATCTAATTGTTCTCTATATCTTTTAATATTCCTTTCAGTAGTATTGGCTGGATGTTGACCAGTTTCTATAGCATATTGTTCTGCAGGCAATCCAAAAGAATCATACCCTTGAGGATGAAGGACATTAAACCCTTTATGTTTTTTATATCTAGAATATATATCACTTGCAATATACCCTAAAGGATGCCCAACATGCAACCCAGCACCTGATGGATACGGAAACATATCAAGAACATAAAATTTAGGTTTTTGAAAATTATTCTTAGTTTCAAAAATTTTATTTATTGCCCAAAAGCTTTGCCATTTTTTTTCAATTTCTTTAAAATCGTAAAACACAACATTAATTTTATAGTTAACAAAAATACATTTAATGCTTTAAAGGAAAAAAAAGATTATTATCTATACTATTTTTAAAAAATATCTTTATTAATTTTGTACAAACACTAAATCATTGTCATTAAATTTTTATAATCAATATCAAAAAAGAAGGCTAATTAAAAACTATCTTTCTTTAACAATTATAATAACTTTTGTACTTTTCTTTGTTGGCTTTATTGGCTTAATCCTTCTAAATTCAAAAAAAGTAGCTAACTATTTTAAAGAGCAAATAGTAATGACTGTATATCTAGAAGATATTTCTAAAGACATAGAAATTACACAATTACAAAAAAGATTATTACTTAATAATGCAACAAAAAAAATAAATTATATTTCCAAAGAAACGGCTGCCGAAAATTTTTCAAAAGAAATTGGAGAAGATTTTGTTCAATTCCTAGGTTATAATCCTTTATTGAATTCTATTGATATATATTTCAATGCCTCATATATAAATAAAAGCTTTTTGAATAAACTAAGTAAATCAATTAAAAAAAATAATTTTGTTAATGAAGTGATATTTGATGAACCTCTAATTAATATTTTAAACAACAATATTCGCAAAATATCTTACTTACTATTTATAACATCTAGTTTATTCCTTTTAATTGCCATACTATTAATAAATAGTTCTATAAGATTATCCATTTATTCCAAAAGGTTTATTATAAAAACAATGCAATTAGTTGGTGCAAAAAGAACTTTTATTCAAAAACCTTTCCTAATAAACCATCTTAAAATAGGATTAATCAGTTCTTCTTTTGCTATAACAGCTTTAAGTTTTTTATTCTATCAACTAAATAAAAATTTTCCGGAATTAAAAATTTCAGAAAGTCAACAAGAAATTATTATTGTCTTTTTTGGAATTTTATTTATTGGAACTTCTATTTCACTGTTTAGCACTTATTTTGCAGCACAGAGATACTTAAATTTAAAAACTGACAAAATTTATTAAGAACATTTAAACAATATATGAAATCAAAAAAAATTCTTTTCGGGAAAAAAAATTATATTCTTCTGTTTCTATCACTGATCATTATAACTACTGGTTTTATATTGATGTCAGGAGGAGGTAGTAATAATCCAAATATTTTTAATACTGAAATTTTTAATTTTAGGAGAATTAGATTAGCTCCAACTATTATTATTTTTGGCTTTGCTTTAGCAATATTTTCAATTTTAGTCAAAGATAAAACTACTAAATGAGTTTGTTAGAATCAATAATTCTTGGAATAATCCAAGGTATTACAGAATTTTTACCTATTTCTTCAAGTGGTCACATTGAAATTGGCAAAATTCTATTAAATGTTGATTTAAATAATGAAAAAGGTTTATTCTTTTCTCTGACACTTCATTTAGCTACAGCAATTAGCACAATTTTAGTTTACAGGAAGAAAATTGCTAACATAATTGGTGATCTTATAAAATTTAAAAAAAATGATGGTTTTAAATTAACTATAAAGATTTTAATATCTATGATACCAGCAGTTTTAATAGGTTTATTTTTTGAAAAAGAAATTTCTAGATTATTCAATCAAAACATTACATTAGTTGGATTGATGTTGATTATTACATCTCTATTTCTTTTTATTGGTGATAAAATAAATAAAACAAAAAAAAATATTTCTTATAAAAATTCAATCTTAATTGGAATAATCCAGGCTATAGCAATTCTACCAGGAATTTCTAGAAGTGGTTCAACAATTTCCACTGCAGTTATATTTGGTGTCAAAAGAGAAAAAGCTGCTGAATTTTCTTTTTTAATGGTACTTCCCATAATTTTTGGTAGTATGTTTAAAAGTTTTTTAGGATTAGAAAGCTCTTCAATAAATCTAGAAATTTTACCCTTAATTACTGGATTTATAAGTGCTTTTATTACTGGAATAATTGCTTGTAAATGGATGATTATATTGGTGAAAAAAAGTAAACTAAAATATTTTGGATATTACTGTTTGATTATTGGTCTCTTTTCATTTTATTATGGAGGATTTGTTTAAAAATTATAACAAAGATGATGTTACTAATGGTCTATTATTATTAATTGACAAACCCTATAATTGGTCTTCTTTTGATGTAGTAAACAAAATCCGATTGACAATAAAATCAAAGTATAGAATTAATAAAATCAAAGTTGGTCACGCAGGTACACTTGATCCTCTAGCAACAGGCTTATTGTTAGTTTGTACTGGAAAAATGACAAAAAAAATAAGCGAACTTCAAAATCAATTAAAAATTTATACTGGAACCTTTATTTTAGGCTCAACAACTCCCTCTTTTGACCTAGAAACCAAAATTGATACTTATTATAGCTATAATCATATAAATGAACATATGATAAATAAAATTTTATCAATTTTTATAGGAGAAATTAATCAAACTCCTCCCATATATTCTGCAATAAAAAAAGATGGAAAAAGATTATATAAACTTGCCAGACAAGGTAAAAAAATAAAAATTAAATCAAGAAAAGTCTTAATAAAAAAGTTTGAAATAACTAGATTTAAATTACCTGAATTAGATTTTTTAATTGAATGCAGCAAAGGAACATATATTAGATCTATAGCTAATGATTTTGGCAAAGTACTAAAATCAGGTGCTCATATAAAAAATTTGAGAAGAATAGCATCTGGAGATTATAAAATAAATAAAGCTTTCAAAATTTAAATTCTTTATAAAATGAATTAATTAATCAATATTGGAATTGAAACTTATAACACTAAATTTAGTTTTATTAATTTTTATATTTGTAAGCAACAATAAAATATGAAATATCAAAGAATCCTTCTTAAATTAAGTGGTGAAGCCTTAATGGGTGTTAAAAATTATGGAATAGATCCTATCAAATTAAATAATTATGCAAAAGAAATAAAAGAAATTTTTGATAAAGGTGTTCAAATTGCAATTGTAATAGGAGGAGGAAATATTTTTAGAGGTATTTCTGGAGCAAGTAAAGGAATGGATAGAGTCCAAGCTGATTACATGGGTATGTTAGCAACTATTATTAATGGTTTAGCACTTCAAACTGCCCTAGAAAATAATGAGATCCCTACAAGACTTCAAACTGCAATCAAAATAGAAGCAATTGCTGAACCTTTTATAAAAAGAAAAGCTGTTAGACACTTAGAAAAAAATCGTGTTGTAATTTTTGGGTCTGGAACAGGTAATCCTTTTTTTACAACTGACTCCGCAGCTGTTTTAAGAGCTGTTGAAATAAATGCCGACGTTATCTTGAAAGGAACCAGAGTAGATGGAATTTATAATTTAGATCCAGAAAAAAATAAAGAAGCAATCAAATTTGATTCTTTATCCTTTGACGAGGTATTAAAAAAAGGATTAAAAGTTATGGATACAACTGCTTTTACTTTAAGTCAAGAAAATAAATTACCAATTATAGTTTTTGATATTAACACACCTGGAAATTTAAATAATATAGTTGAAGGGAAAAAAATTGGAACAAGAATAGATCTTTAAATATGAATGAAGAATTAGATTTTATTATTCAGCTCTCAAAAGAAAAAATGGAAGAAGCTATTTCTCATCTAAATAGATCTATGCTTAACATCAGAACAGGAAAAGCTAATCCCGCTATGCTTAATAATGTAAAACTAGATTACTATGGAGCTCTTACCTCTTTATCACAAATCGCAAACATAAACACATCAGACGCAAGAACATTAACTATTAATCCATGGGAAAAAAGTATGCTTCAAGAAATTGAAAAAGCTGTTCAGATAGCTGATCTAGGGTTCAACCCTATGAATAATGGTGAATCAATTATAATAACTATACCAACACTAACTGAAGAACGTAGAAAAGACTTAGCAAAAATTGCTAAAATGGAATCCGAAAAAGCAAAAATTACTGTAAGATCTGTAAGACAAGAAGCTAATAATGAAATTAAAAAAATTAATGTTTCAAAAGATATTCATAAAAATTGTGAAATTGATATTCAAGATTTGACTGACTCTTATATATCAAAAATTGATTCTATATGCTTAAACAAAGAAAAAGAAATTTTAACAGTTTAAACATTCCCCCTTTTATTATGCTTTAATAAATTTCATGAAAAAGAAAAAACAATCGAGTTTTTGGGAATCTACAGCAAGATTAATCTTAAAAAACAGAATAATTCTTCTTTTATCCATTTTGGCTTTAACCATTTTCCTGTCTACTTATTGGAAGAATCTACAATTTACCTTCACTGAAGCAAATCTTTTACCAGACGATCATCCTGAAAATATTAAATATTCAGTTTTTAAAAACATCTTTGGTGAAGAAGGAAATATAATTTCGATTGGAATTAAAGATTCTCTACTATTTACAGAAAAAAATCAAAAGTTGTGGGATAATCTTAATTCTAAATTAGCCAGTTTTAAAGAAGTAGAATCTATTCTATCTACAAATAATCTGATAGAATTAATAAAAGATAAAGAAAACAAACAGTTAATTGTAAAGAAACTTAATTTACATGATGATCAAACAAACAAATCATTATCAAAATTCAAACAAAAATTGTTCATAGAATTACCATTTTATGAAAATTTAATCTATGACAAAAATTCGGAGGCTATAAGGTCAATTATCTTCATAGATAAAAAAATTATCAATACATCATTAAGAAAAGATTTTATTTTCAATGAACTTATTCCTTTAATTAATGCATTTAAAAAAAATTCTAATTTAAATGTTAGAATATCTGGAATGCCATATGTTAGAACTCTAAATGCCCAAAATATTATTGATGAAATTGGTTTTTTTGTTTTAGGTGCTATATTAGTAACATCAATAATATTTTTTCTATTTTTTAAATCATTTAGAGCAACTTTTATTTCTTTAATTGTTGTATCTATTGGGGTGATGTGGTCTTTTGGAACTCTTGGTTTATTAAACTACGAAATTACTGTATTAACTGCTTTAATCCCTCCATTAATAATAGTTATTGGCGTTCCAAACTGTGTTTTCCTAATAAATAAATACCAACAAGAATTTACTATGCATAATAATCAAGAAAAAGCTCTTCAAAGGGTTATTGTTAGGATTGGTAATGCCATTTTACTGACAAATTTAACTACAGCTTCAGGTTTTGCAACACTTCTTTTAACCAAAAGTAAAATTTTACAAGAATTCGGATTAGTAGCTGCAATCAATATTATAGGAATATTTTTCATAGCACTACTTATAGTTCCAATATCATACAGTTTCATGAATGTTCCCAAAAAAAAACATTTAAAACATCTAAAAAACATTTATATAGAGAATTTTATAAAATGGATGGAAAAAATAGTTCGTTACTATAAAATCAATATCTACACAATATCATTAATTGCTCTAATTATTGGACTTATAGGAATTTATAAAATAAAAATTTCTGGGAGTTTATTAGATGATATGCCAAAAAAATCTGAATTTTTTGAAAATATCAAATTTTTTGATAAAAATTTTAATGGAATTATTCCACTAGAAATATTTATTGATAGTAAAAAAGAAAATGGTCTTTTAAAACTTGCAACTCTTAAAAGGATTGATAAATTACAAGACTTTATTACAAAAATCCCTGAACTATCAAAACCCATATCAGTAGTTAATGGCTTAAAATTTTCAAAGCAAGCTTTCTACAATGGTAATCCAAACTATTATAGTTTACCAACTTCTCAGGAAAATAATTTCATTCTTCCATATATATCCAATTCGCAAGAAAAAAATGATCTTTTACTAAATTATGTTGACAGCTTAGGGCAATTTGGTCGAATTACAACTTTTATGAAAGATATTAATACTCAAAAAATCGAATATATAGAATCAATTCTCAATGAAAAAATAATTAAACTCTTCCCAAAAAATAGATACAAAGTTGAAATAACTGGAAAGGCAATTTTATTTCTTAAAGGAACAAAATTTTTAATTAAGAATCTTTTTATATCCCTAACTTTTGCAATTATACTTATATCAATATTGATGGCTTTAATGTTTAAATCTTTTAAAATGATTTTAATCTCACTAATTCCAAATATTTTACCATTAATCATAACTGCAGGAATAATGGGGCTTAGTGGAATACCTTTAAAGCCATCAACAATTCTTGTTTTCAGTATAGCTTTTGGAATTTCTGTTGACTTCACAATTCATTTCTTAGCAAAATATAGACAGGAATTAATTTATTCTGGATGGAACATAAGTTCTTCAGTCTACAAGGCTTTAAGAGAAACCGGTATAAGTATGTTTTATACTGGGGTTGTTTTGTTCTTTGGGTTTTCTGTATTTATGTCTTCAAATTTTGGAGGAACTCAAGCATTAGGAGGATTGGTTTCTATAACTCTTTTTATGGCAATGCTAACTAATTTAATTCTACTTCCATCACTTTTAATTTCTTTTGAAAATTCACTAAATATCAAAAAAAATAACCTATTGAAAATTAAAAATCAATAAAGATTAAAATTAAAAGAATCTTTATTGATTTTTAAATAAAGTTATCTTTGACTAAAGAATTAAAGCACTTAATGAAAGGAATTAAAATAACCGATCTATTATCAGAAAAAAATTTAAATAAAAATCATTTTATAAATGGTTGGGTAAAAACTTTTAGAGGAAATAGATTCATCTCCATAAATGACGGTTCAACTATAAAAAACCTACAATGTGTAATTGATTATGAAAACATTGATGAAGAGCTATTAAAAAAAATTAGTACTGGAGCATCTATATCAATTTATGGTAAATTAATTGAAAGTCTAGGTGGAGGTCAAAAATTTGAAATTAAAGTTGATGAATTAAAGATTATAGGAGAGTCTGATCCAGACAAATATCCAATTCAACCAAAAAAACATAGTTTAGAATTTTTAAGGGAAAATGCTCATCTAAGGATTCGTACCACAACTTTTTCTTCAATAATGAGAATTAGATCAACTCTAGCCTTTGCTATTCATGAATTTTTTCAAAATAAGGGTTTTTTTTATATTAATACACCTATAATTACAGGTAGTGATGCTGAAGGAGCAGGTGAAATGTTTAGAGTTTCTACATTAGACCCTATTTCCCCAATTCTTGATAAAAAAAATAATATTGACTACAGAAAGGATTTTTTTGGTAAAGAAACAAATTTAACTGTATCTGGTCAACTGGAAGCAGAAGCATATGCCCTAGGACTTGGAGAGGTATACACTTTTGGACCTACTTTTAGAGCTGAAAATTCAAATACATCAAGACATCTCGCTGAATTTTGGATGATTGAACCAGAAATGGCCTTTTATAATCTTGAAAAAAACATGGATTTGGCTGAAGAATTTATCACATCAATTCTTGAGAAAATTATTTATAAATGCTCTGAAGATTTAGATTTTTTAAATGATAGATATATAAAAGAAGAAAGTAAAAAACCTGAAATAGAAAGAATTTCAATGAATCTAATTGAAAAAATTAATTTCGTTGTTAAAAATAAATTTAAAAGACTTAATTATACTGAGGCATTCAATATTTTAAAAAATTCTTCTTTAAACAAAAAGAAAAAATTCAAATTTCCTATTGAGAATTGGGGGATGGATTTTCAGAGTGAACATGAAAGATTTTTAGTTGAAAAATATTTTAAATGTCCAGTGATCATTTTTGATTATCCTTTAGAAATTAAAGCCTTCTATATGAGACTAAATGAAGACAAAAAAACTGTAAGAGCAATGGATATACTTTTCCCCGAAATAGGAGAAATTGTAGGTGGATCTCAAAGAGAAGAAAGATTAGAAATCTTAAAAAAAAGAATGAAAGAACTAAAAATTGTTGATAAAGAATTATGGTGGTATTTAGATCTTAGAAAATTTGGAAGTACTCCTCACAGTGGCTTTGGTCTTGGATTTGAAAGATTAGTTCAGTTTACAACAGGAATGAATAATATTAGAGATGTAATTCCCTTTCCAAGAACTCCTCAAAATGCTGATTTTTAAATTATTTTGACTAAATAAAATGCTAAAACAGAAACTACAATTAAAACTATCACAAAAGTTATCTCCTCAACAAATTCAATTAATGAAGCTTATACAGCTTTCAACACTGGATTTAGAACAACAAATTCAGACCGAAATTGGTGAGAATCCAGCCTTAGAAAGTGGTATTGATGATTATAATTTCGAAAATCAAGAAGCCAATTATAAAGAATCCGATAAATCTGATTCAAAAGAGGTTGAAATTGATGAATATATAAATTATGATGATATTCCTTTTTATCGACTTAATTCAAATAACTATAGTAATGAAGATGAAAAATCAATTAATATCTCAGGAGAAATAAGTTCTCATCAAACATTATTGCAACAAATGGGGAATTTAATTTTAGATGATAAAGAAACTAAAATTGCAGAATTTTTAGTAGGAAGCATAGATGATAGTGGATACATTAGAAGAACAAATGATGAAATAATCGATGATATTGCATTTACGCAAAATATTATTATTAAAAATTCTGAACTTGATAAAGTATTAAAATTAATTCAAACACTAGATCCTCCTGGTATTGGAGCAAGATCATTAAAAGAATCCCTATTAATTCAATTAAATAAAAAAGACACTTCCAAACCTGAGATTTTTTTGGCTATAAAAATTCTTGAAAAAGAGTTCAATCTATTTTCAAGAAAAAATTTTTCAAAACTTCAAGAAAAACTTAAGGTATCTTCAATAGAATTAAAAAAGGCTCTTAAAATAATTTCTAAATTAAATCCAAAACCTGGAATTTCAATATCTTCAAATACAAATAACACACATATTGTACCAGACTTTATTTTAACTATAGAAGATAGAAATATAGAAATAACACTTAATAAAAGGAATGCTCCTCAATTAAAAATATCTAACTCCTATAAAGAAATGTTAGAAGGGTATGTAAATAATAATAATAAAACTAAATCAGATAATGAAGCTATATTGTTTATTAAACAAAAACTTGATTCGGCTCAGTGGTTCATTAATGCTATTGAGCAAAGACATCAAACTCTTTCTCTAACAATTAATGCAATTATTGAATATCAAAAAGAATATTTTTTAAGTGGAGATGAAAGAAAGCTAAAACCCATGATACTAAAGGATATTGCTAATAAAATTAATATGGATATTTCTACTGTATCTAGGGTAGCTAATAGTAAATACATTGATACTCCATATGGAATTAAACTACTTAAAACTTTTTTTTCTGAAGGACTTAAAAATGAAGAAGGAGAAAATATCTCATCTATTGAAATTAAAAATATTTTAGAATCATTAATAAAAGATGAAAATAAGTCTAATCCAATAACAGATCAAGAACTTTCTAAACTCCTAAAGAAAAAAGGATATACTATTGCTAGAAGAACAATTGCAAAATATAGAGAACAATTAGACATTCCAATAGCTAGAATGAGAAAAGAATTATAATAAGAAAAAGATTAAACCAATTTTAATTGGTTTAATCTTAAACAATTTATTAGAATCATGCAATTTCAATTTTTTAATTAACGGACTTAGGCCATATGAAAAGTAAAAATTCCAAGTATTGTATCCAAAACTAATATATAAATCTTTGGTCCATTTATTAATTTCATCGACAACATTTTCATTATTCTGCCTACTTCTTAATCTAGAGAAAAAATTTTTTTGAAATTTAACCCCTGAATAAATTCTCCAAAATTCATAATCATTTATTGAAGAGTTTCTCCATCTTAAAGAAATAGGAAATTCAATAAAATTAAATGATAATAAACTCTTATCTAAATCAGAAGTTTTTTGATTCAAAGTAAAAATAGAGTTACTATTATCAATAACAACTCTAACTAAATTTGAATTATATTGCTGAAAAGAGTACCCTAAACCTAGACCTAATGCAAATTTTCCAGAAGAAGTTAAAGGTATATCTCTTATAAAACCAAATTGAAAATGACTTGATAACCCATTTTGATTAAAATAATCATTTTTTGTTTCTAACGAAATAAAAGAAAAACCAATATAAAACTGATCCTCTCTGTATAAACTTGAAACATCATCTTCAATTAATTGAGCATTAATAAAAAAGGAATAAACTGAAAATAAAACAAACAAGAAATTTCGCATAAAAAACCATTAAAGGCTAAAATATTTAAAATTGTGAAAATAAAAATACTATTAATAGCTAAAAGTTACAGAGATTAATTTAAATTTTGGGTATAATCTCCAAATCGAGTTGTATAATTAATTTTTAGCGCTTGAACTTTTCTTAATTCTTGTTTAATATCTGAAACTAAACCCATTTTAGTTTCACCATCAACTTTCAAAGAAGTTGTCAAAACATTTTGTAATTCTTGACGCTTAGCAGCTCTCTCAGCTAAAACAAATGCTCCAACTTCCTCTACTGTTGCAAACTTATCATTTAATTGAATCCTTGCTCCTGCACCATATTTATCAATATATCTGCTGGAAGGTTTACCTGCATAAATATACATTACACGATCTTTTTTATCAAGTTTTTGAACCTGATCAGCTGTAGGTAAAGCATTTACTATCATTAGTGTATTATCTCTCATAACAGTAGCTACCATAAAAAAGAAAAGTAACATAAATACAATATCGGGTAATGATGCTGTTGAAATTGCGGGTAAATCACCTCCAGTTTTCTTTTTAAATTTAGACATAATTTATATAAATATTTTAACTCTTTTTACTTGGCTCTGCCTCTGATAACTTCATAGGAAACATTTCTTTTACGACAGACAATTTTGATTTTAAATTTAATTTCCGTTCTGCGGAAGTTCTAGGATCATCATAAATTTTTTGAGCTTCTATAAAATTCAACCCCATATTTGAATACAATCTATTAAATTCCCTGTTTCTTAATTCATTATATGCTGCAACCAACTCATTTTGAACTGCTATATAAATTTTATAAGTCGTTTCACGATCATTTTTCAATGAAATAATAGCCTTTATAGGATTGTCAGATGAAGCTGGACTTCGTTTTCCTCTGCAAAAATCACATGCATCTTCTCCTTTTCCACCACCATTATCAAGAAAATCTACTGCAACAGCTCTTAAATCTCTTAATTCAACTAACTCTTCCTCAACCAAAAGCTGATTATGTTTATTAATTACAACAGGTAAAATATTTTTTTCCTTTATAATAGGTGGATCAACAGCATCCTCAATTGGGGGTAATTTTCTATTTAAACCACTATCGGTTTCAATAGTTGTAGTTACCAAAAAAAAGATCAATAGCAGAAAAGCTATATCAGCCATTGAACCGGCATTAACTTCTGGTGCTGATCTTTTTGCCATAATTTACTTACTAATAATATTTCTCGATCCAGAAACAATCATTGACAAAACTGCAACTGATGAAAGAATATAAAAAACTCTAATACCAGTTTCAATCCATCTTGATCCAGATGCAGATAAAAATTTCTCATCTTTTAAAGGAGTTTCAACACCACTTGAAAAAACATAAGCAACTATAATAACTAGAACAAAACAACCTAAAAATATCAAGGATTTTTTTAATTTTCCAGGGCTAGTTGCTAAATTAATTAATGAAAATACCAATGTAACAATAATTGTGAGAGATATAACTAATAAAGCTAATGATATCAGTGGAGAAACTAATTCAAAATCTCCCATACTAGCTGCCATTTTTATGTCATCATCACTTGCTGCTATAATTCGGAAAAGAAAAACAACCCCTAACAAAGCAAATATAGCGCAAACAATTCTTACAATATTTATTATTTTCATTTTATTAATTCTAAAATTATTTTTTATGTGCCACTAGAATATCCACTAATGTAATAGAAGCATCTTCCATATCATTTACTATACTGTCTATTTTAGCAACTATATAGTTGTAAAATACTTGAAGAATTATTGCCACAATTAAACCAAAAACAGTTGTTAAAAGAGCAACTTTAATACCTCCAGCAACTAAAGATGGCTGCATATCACCAGCTGCCTCAATTTTATCAAAAGCTTGAATCATTCCAATTACCGTACCCATAAAACCTAGCATTGGAGCTAAAGCAATGAATAATGAAATCCAAGACACATTTTTTTCTAATTGACCCATTTGAACTCCTCCATAAGCTATAACAGCTTTTTCAGCACTTTCAACACCCTCATTAGCCCTGTCAAGTCCTTGATAAAATATAGAAGCCACAGGTCCTTTAGTATTTCTGCAAAACTCTTTAGCAGCATCAATACCTTCTGAAGAAATAGCTTCCTCAACACCGTCGGTTAATTTTTTTGTATTAGTAGTTGCAAGATTCAAAAATATAATTCTTTCGATTGAAATTGCTAAACCAAGAATAAGACATATTAAAACAATTCCCATAAACCCAGGACCTCCCTCTATAAATCTATTTTTCAACTCTTGAGTAAATCCTACTGTATCTTGAGTTGATTCTTCTTGATCAGTACCTTCATCCATTTCTTGGATTAGTATATTATTTTCTACATCATCAGATTCAATTATTGTAGATGTGTTTGCTATAATACTAGTCATAAAACCAAAAAAGGTTAGGAGAAGAAATAATTTTTTCATTTTATAATATTTAAGTTCTTAAATTTTTTGACGTTTTTTTCGACGTTAAAGATAAAAAAAAATCCATACGATACAACAAAGCAGAGAGGAAGGGATTCGAACCCTCGATCCCGATACAATCAGGATACACACTTTCCAGGCGTGCGCCTTAAACCACTCGGCCACCTCTCTAAAGTATATAGGATTCGAAATAATAAAAAATTAATATCATAAAAAAACTTTTTTAAAGGTTCTTTATGAATTATTCTTAAAAATGGTTTTCGTATTCTTATAAATTATTCCAGCAACTCTTTTAATTGGTAGATCATAACATTCTGCTACTTTATTTAAAATAATTTCCAAATAAGAACTTTCATTTCTTTTTCCTCTATATGGTTTAGGAGATAAATATGGCGAATCCGTCTCTAAAACAATTTGTTCAATAGGTATTTGATTTAAAAACTTATCAATTTTACCATTTTTAAAGGTCACAACACCACCTATACCTAATTTAAAATTAAAATCAATAGCTTTAAAAGCATCTTTTTGTGTTCCTGTAAAACAATGAAAAATTCCATACAATTTTTCATCTTTATGAGATTCTAAAACTTCAAAAACCTCATCAAATGCATTTCTACAATGTATAACTATCGGAAGATTTTTTTCCTTTGCTAAAAGTATCTGATAATAAAAAGCCTCTTTTTGTTGATTTAAATATTTTTTATCCCAAAATAAATCTATTCCTATTTCACCCACAGCAGAAAATTTCCTATTATTTAAATATTTTTTTACAATTTCAAGCTCATTCTTATAATTTTCTTTAACATGCATAGGATGCAAACCCATCATCAAATTAATTTGCTCTGAATATTTTTTTTCTAACTCAAACATTTTTTTTGTAAAACCACTATCAATAGATGGAATATAAAATTTCTCAACACCTGCATTTAATGCTCTTTGCATTACTTGATCAATATCATCTTTAAAATCGTCTAAATATAAATGAGCATGAGTATCAATAAGTTTCATAATATTTTCAAATGAATATTTATCGTTTATTAAATTTGTCAAAAAGATTTTGAATAAAACAAATAGTGATTTTTTAAAAACCCTTCTAAATAAAAAACAATATATAAAGGTAAAACTTTATAAAATAAAAACTCAACATTTAGTTTGTCACGGAAATATAAATAACATAAAAGCTCTCTTTTTAATTGATACAGGTGCTTCAAATAGTTGTCTTGCTATAGAAGATAAAGTTCTTTATAACATAAAAACTCAGGGAGAAAAATTTGAGGCTTCAGGAGCAAGCGACAAAAAAATGGAAGCAATTCTTTCAAACGAATGTAAGTTTAAATTAGGTCGTTTTTTAATGAAAAAACAAAAATTTGTTCTACTTGATTTAAACCATGTCAATTCCTTACTAGAATCTCAAAAGATAAAAAAGATTAATGGTATAATTGGGACTGAATTTTTAAAAGCTAAAAAAGCTATTATAGATTATAATAATTTTAATCTGTTTCTAAAGTCCTAATGCTTTTTTAACATTACCCTCCATAAGAATATTAACAGGATCTTCTAAAGCTTCTTTTATGGACACTAAAAAACCTACCGACTCTTTACCATCTATTATCCTATGATCATAAGAAAGTGCCAAATACATCATAGGACCTATGACAACTTTTCCGTTTGAAACAATTGGACGTTCAATAATATTGTGCATGCCTAATATTGCTGATTGTGGTGGATTAATTATTGGAGTAGATAACATTGATCCAAAAACACCGCCATTGGAAATTGTAAAAGTCCCTCCAGTCATTTCATCAACAGTTATCTGACCATCTCTTGCCCTAATAGCAAGTCGCTTAATTTCTTTTTCAATTTCAGCAAAAGTTAAGGCTTCAGCATTTCTAACTATAGGCACCATGAGCCCTTTCGGTCCTGAAACAGCAACGCTTATATCACAGTAATCATATGATATTTTATGATCTCCATCAATCATAGAATTAACATCAGGAAACTCTTTTAAAGATTTTACGGCACCTTTTGTGAAAAAACTCATAAATCCAAGATTTACATCATATTTTGTAGCAAATGAATCTTTATATTTTTTTCGAATTAAAAATATCTCAGACATATCTACTTCATTAAAAGTAGTTAACATAGCTGTCTCATTTTTAACTGAAACTAACCTTTCTGAAACTTTTCTTCGAAGCATTGAAAGTTTTTTACTTGTAAAACCTCTATTACCATTTTTGGAAGGAGTTCCCATAGAAGCCTTTGCTTTCAATGCATCATCCTTTGTTATTCTTCCATCTCTTCCAGTCCCTGAAATACTAGAAATGTCAATATTAGCCTCCTCTATTATTTTTTTTGCAGCCGGAGCTGGAGTCCCCGAAGCATAGGATGAATTGGACTCAGATTTTATTTCTTTTGGAGGTTCAGAATCTTTGGAAGGGCTAGGAGTAATTTCTTTTTTAACTTTATCTGACTTTCCTTCACTATCAATTGAACAAACAACAGACCCAACACTAACGGCATCTCCTTCCTCTGCGTTTAAAGTAATAACACCAGAAATTTCAGCTGGCAATTCTAATGTTGCTTTATCTGAATCTACTTCAGCAATAGCTTGATCTTTTTCAACATAATCTCCATCCTCAACCAGCCACTGTGCTATTTCTACCTCGGTAATCGATTCCCCTGGTGAAGGAACTTTCATTTCTAAAACCATGATAGTTAATTTTTTATATAGAGACTTTTCCCTTTTAGGTTAACAATATTATTTTCAAACAATTTCAAATCAACTTCATTTAGATTAATAACAAATTTACAATTTATTTCGTATTCATTTTCACTTATCCTTAATATGTGTATTACATCGATATACTTATCTATTATATCCTTTCTATTCTTTATATTCTTAGACGGAATAGAATATAAATTGTTTATTTCGGATTTAACAAATTCTAAGAAATCACTCATAATCTCACTATCCTCAAACTCTACTTCTGTTTATTTTTTTGGGTATGGTTTGGGCAAAGTGTGGATGCGTGATGAAGATAAAGTTTATACCCAAATTTAATTGTATTATTTTAGACATAAAGCTTATCTATTAAAAGAATAAACTAAAATGAAAAAAACAAGTACTATTTCAAGACTAAGATTATGCATGTTATTTTGTGTTTTTTTTCAATGGATAGTTGCTCAAAATCCAAATCAAATAGGTATTCATTCACACAACGACTATCAACAAACTATTCCGTTCTGGACCGCATATAATAATGGACTCAATTCAATTGAAATTGATGTTTTTTTAAAGAATGAGAATTTGTATGTCACTCATAGCGAATCAGAAATAATTAAAGAGCGAACCATCGAAAGCTTGTATTTAACTCCCCTTTCAAAAGTAATTTCTGACCAATTGGATTTTATTAATAAACTGCAGATTCTTATTGATGTTAAGTCCGAGGCGCGAATTACGCTAAACAAGCTTATCCAAATCCTAAATCAATATCCTCAAATAATTGATCAAGAAAATATATCCATTGTAATTTCAGGCAATCGTCCTGATCCCAAAGAATATGTATACTATCCCAATTTTATACATTTTGACTATCAAAGTCTTGATCCTCTTGAAAATCAAAAAATGTGGGATAAAATCGCTTTAATTAGTCTTAATTTTAAAAAAACCTCCAACTGGAATGGGGAAGGAGGTATGGCTATGAAAGATCATAAAAAAGTAGATTCGGTGATAAGAATAGCCCACCAATACGGTAAACCATTCCGGTTTTGGGCAACTCCAGACACTAAAGTTTCATGGGAAGTATTTTGCAACTTAGGAGTCGACTATATCAATACAGACCAACCGGCTAAGGCTTCTGCTTATTTCAAAAAACAATAATCACTTTTATCATATAGCTAGTCTTCAATAGAAAATGTCCCAAAAATTAATTAAGACCTTGGGCGTGAATACACAAGTATATTAATTGATGATTATTGAGATTTTATGAAAGAAAAATCATTACGATAATCTTAACTAAAATCTATTTTTATTCCTTTATTTTTTTCTATTTTTTTTATTTTTTACTATAATTCAAACTATATATTTTACTATTATATAATTCAATTTTTATACTCTTTATTTTATTTAAATCTCTTACAAAACCAACATCTTTTAATAATCTTATTATTATTTATTAATATTTTATTCAATTATAAATAGAGAAGAAAAACTGAAAACACATTATAACACAAAAAAAAATATCTCAACCGATATCAAACTACTATATATCAGTTAAATACAGTGTAAAATTTATTTAAAAAAAAATCGGAATATTGATTTTTGGAAATAGTTTTTGAGTTACTACCTAAGTTTTCGAATTACCAAATCTAACTTTTTGATTACGATATTATATAAACTTCGTTTGTTAGGAATTCGTTTTACGTTACTATTCACATAAAACCTTTGATACCATCCAATTGTTCCTATATAAGAATCGACGAATGATAACTTTACGTTTTTAATGTAGAACGATTTATTATTATTTAGTGTTATTTTATTTATGTTTTTTTCCAAATCTTTATTACTAAAATTGAATACAAAGTTCAAATTAATTAAATATTCATCCTCACCCAATCCTTTTTGAATACTTCTTCAATTACTTTCTTATGTCTCTTTTCAAATCTTTTAAAACTTCCAGAAGCAGGAGCATCAGAAAAAGGTCTACTAACTATACGAAAACTTGCTATCTTTTCGAAATGCAAAAGCAGATAGCTCAATGGCCCCATATTTTTTGGCTCTTCTTGTGCCCAAACAATATCCTTAGTTTTTTTATACAAATTCAACTGATCATTTATTTGATCTATTGGTAAGGGAAAAATTTGTTCAACTCTAACAATAGCTAAATCCATCCTATTTTTTTCTTGACGAGATTTTATCAGATCATAATAAAACTTTCCACAACAAAAAACCAATGTTTTTGCTTTATCAGGTGAAACTTCTTCATCTGAAATTAATACTTGAAATTTTCCTTTTACAAAATCGCTTTTTTTAGAAATGACAAGAGGGTGTCTTATTAAACTTTTTGGAGTAAAAACTATAAGGGGCTTTCTATAATTTGCTAAAATTTGTCTCCTTAACAAATGAAATAAATTTGATGGAGTTGTACAATTTGCTACTATCATATTATCCTTTCCACAAAGCTGTAAATACCTTTCCATTCTTGCAGATGAATGTTCTGCTCCTTGACCTTCATAGCCATGAGGTAAAAAAAGAACAATCCCATTTTGTAATTTCCATTTATCTTCAGACGCAGATATGTACTGATCTATAATAATCTGAGCTCCATTACTAAAATCTCCAAACTGTGCCTCCCATATTGTTAGAGTCTTTGGACTAGCCATAGCATATCCATAATCAAAACCCAAAACACCATATTCTGAAAGCAAAGAATTATATGCTTTAAAAGTTCCTTTTAATTCACTATCAATATTATCTAATAAAACTATTTCTTCTTCTGACTCTTCAGATTTTAAAATCGCATGTCTGTGAGAAAAGGTTCCACGCTCTACATCTTGTCCTGAAATTCTAACATTATATCCTTCCATTAAGATTGATCCATAAGCTAACATTTCACCCGTTGCCCAATCAATTTGATCTTTTTCAAAAAACATTGATCTTCTAACATCAATTAACCGTTCTATTTTCTTTAAAAATTTTTTGTCTTTTGGAAGAGAAGTCAAAACATTTGCAATCATTTCAAGATCTGAAATAGAAACTTTAGTATTAATTTCATTTTCTAGAATTTCCTTGTTAGCCCTAACATATCCTTTCCATTTTTCAGCCATAAGATTAGTTACTGTCGTTTTTTTTATTTTTGAAGACTCTTCATAAGCTTTTTCAAGTCTTTCTTTATATTCTGTTTTAATCTGATTTAAATATTCTTTATTTACAACTCCTTCATTTAACAAAACTTCAAAATATATTTCTCTTGAGTTTCTATGTTTTGCAATAGCCTTATATAATTTAGGCTGAGTAAAACGAGGTTCATCACCTTCATTGTGTCCATACTTTCTATAGCCTAATAAATCAATAAAAACATCCTGATTAAAACGCATTCTATACTCTAGCGCAAAAAGTGAAGCATGTACAACGGCTTCTACATCATCTGCATTAACATGAAAAATAGGGCATAAAGTTACTTTTCCAACATCTGTACAATAAGTACTAGTTCTTGCATCAAGATGATTAGTTGTAAAACCAATTTGATTATTAACAACTACATGAATTGTCCCCCCAGTCTTATATCCCTTAAGTCCAGCCATTTGAACAATTTCATAAGGAACTCCTTGCCCCGCAATTGCAGCATCTCCATGAACTATAATAGGAAGAACTTTTGAAGAACTTCCAGAAAAATCGTCATTTTGTATTGCTCTTGTGACGCCTTGAACAATCGCGCCAACTGTTTCAAGATGCGAAGGGTTCGGGGCAATATTTAGATTAATTTTTTTTCCAAAATTTGTTTTTCTTTGACAAGTCCATCCTAAATGATATATTACATCCCCGTCAAAAAGTGTTTCTTCATTATAGTCCTTTCCTTCAAATTCATTAAAAATATCTTTGGCTGATTTTCCCAAAATATTTATCAAAGTATTTAATCTTCCTCGATGAGCCATACCCATAACAAATTCTTCTACACCTTTTTCTGCTGCTAAATCAATAATTGAATCTAAGGCTGGAATTAATGATTCTCCTCCTTCTAAAGAAAAGCGTTTTTGACCAACAAATTTTGAATGTAAAAAATTTTCAAAACTTACCGCTTGATTTAATTTTGAAAGAATATGCTTTTTTTGGTCAATCGTAAAATTTGAATGATTAGTATTTACATTAAGTCTTTTCTGAATCCAATCAACCTTTTCAGGGTTTCTAATATACATATATTCTACACCTATTGAATCACAATAAACTTCTTTAAGATGACTAATTATTTTTTCTAAAGTACTTGGTCCAATTCCCATTACTTCTCCTGCACTAAAAACTTTAGATAAATCTTTTTCTTCTAAACCAAAATTTCGAAAATTTAAATCTGGACTGTAAATTCTTCTTTCTCTAACTGGATTTGTTTTTGTAAATAAATGGCCCCTAGTTCTATAAGCATCAATTAATTTTACAACAGAAAATTCTTTCTTTAAATGAACTGGTATTTCTATATCCGAAGCTTTGTTAATTATAGCTCCATTTTCTAATCCAAAATCAAAACCCTGAAAAAAAGCTCTCCAACTAGGTTCTACCGTATCTGGATGCCTTAAATACTTGTCATAAAGCTCTGTAAAATAGTCTGTATGAGCCGCATTTAAAAAAGAATATTTATCCATATTCAATTATCTAAATCCTGCTGCTAAATTACAATTTTTAAGAAACACAACATCTATTTATTAACAAATAATGTATGTTATTATTAAAACAATTACTTTTAATCAATTCAATTATTTTTTTGTGATTAAGAATTTAATAAAATTCTAAATGTTTGCCTTAATTGATTGTAATAATTTTTATGCCTCTTGTGAAAGAGTTTTTAATCCAAAATTAGATAAAAAGCCCTTAGTAATTCTATCAAATAATGATGGTTGTGTAATATCAAGAAGTAATGAAGCTAAAGCTCTAGAAATTCCAATGGGAGCTCCTGCTTTTAAATATCAATCTGTTTTTAAAAAAAATAATATTCATATATTTTCCTCTAACTTTCCCCTCTATGGAGATATTAGTAGTAGAGTAATGAGTATACTTTCAAGCTTTACGCCAAATATTGAAATATATAGCATTGATGAAGCTTTTTTAAAACTTGAAGGGTTTGAAAATTATAATTTAGAAGAATATTGTAAAAAAATAAAAGAAAGAATATTAAAGTGGACAGGTATACCTGTCAGTATTGGCATAGCCCCTACAAAAGCCTTAGCAAAAGCCGCTAATAGAATTTCTAAAAAATTTCCAAAAAAAACTAATGGAATTTATATGATAGATTCGAATGAAAAAAGAATTAAAACACTAAAATGGCTTGAAATAGAAAATGTTTGGGGAATAGGATTTAGACATGCAAAAAAACTTAGAAATATTAAAATAAGAAATGCTTATGATTTTATATCTCTTAATGACAATTGGGTAAGAAAAAAAATGAGTGTATTAGGAGTAAGATTAAAAAAAGAATTAGAAGGTAAATCCATTTTGGATTTAGAAGAAGTTAGATCTCCAAAAAAGGCTATTGCAACAACTAGAAGTTTTAAAAATACAATAACTGACTTTGAAGATATTAAAGAAAGAATCTCTACGTTTTCTGTTTGTTGTGCCGAAAAATTAAGGTCTCAAAATAGCAACTGCAATTCTGTTTATATATTTATAAAAAGTAATAAATTTCTAAAAAACAAACCTCAATATAGAAATGGTATAGTTATGACCATTCCCTTTTCAACAAATTCGAATATTGTAGTAAGTAAATATGCTATTAAGGGTCTTAAAAAAATATTTAAAGCTAAAATTAAATATAAAAAAGCAGGAGTAATTGTCATGGGGATCACTTCAAATCAAAACTATCAAATAAATCTATTTGAAAATGAAAATATAAAACATAAAAAGTTAATGAAAGCAGTTGATTTTATTCAAAAAAAAGAAGGTCAAAACAAAATTAAACTAGCAAACCAAGATTTAAAAAGAAGATGGAAGATGAAACAAGAAAACTTAAGTTCCAACTATACAACCAAACTAAATGAAATTATAAAAGTTAAGTGAAAAAAGAAAAACTCAATTTTTTAATACCAAAAAAGGGGAGAACTCTAGGTCAATGGCTTGTGGAACAAGGAATATCTGCAGGATTTCCATCTCCCGCAGATGACTTCAAAGAAATTCGAATTAGCTTGGATAAAGAATTGGTTAAAAATACAGAAGCTACTTTTTATGCAAAAGTGTCAGGAGATTCTATGCAAGGAGCTGGTCTAAGTGATGGTGATTTATTAGTAATTGACCGAAGTATTGAACCTTCAAATAATAAAATAGCTGTATGTTTTGTAGATGGAGAATTCACTGTCAAAAGAATTAAAATTGAATTAAAAAAAATTTACCTGATGCCTGAAAATAAAAACTATTCACCAATTAAAATAAATGAAGAAAATGAACTTATAATTTGGGGAATAGTAACATATGTTATAAAAAAATTATAATAAGTATAATGTTTTAGTTAAATTTAAGAAAACAATTAAAATGAGTATAGAAAATATTGTTGCTCAATTTAAAAAACGTGCTTCAAATTCTTCACCAATTGGAGGAAAACTTAAATTTGAAGTAGATGGTATGCCAATAATTATTGACGGTTCTGGAGATGCTAATATAGTAAGTGCTGGAGATGGAGATGTAGATTGTACAATCACCCTTTCGACTGAAGTATTACAAAAACTTCGTGAAGGAGAAATCAATCCAATGACGGCCGTCATGGGAGGTCAAATCAAAATTTCTGGAGATATGGGCCTAGCAATGAAAGTACAATCTTTAATGGGTTAAATTTAAATTCACCACTAAAAAATTACAAAACTAATTTAGACAGGTCATGTCTTCACCACAACACTGAGGTGATTTAATTTTACCCTTACAGTCTGGACATACTGAAATTTGAACTTGTGACCCATCATCAATATTTAACATATCACCTTCAAGGGGTAGATTACATTTTGCGCAACTAGCATTAACTGCCATTCCGCAAGACTTACATTCATAAGTTGCCATAATTTTTTATTTAATCTAAATTACATTTTTTTTACATTATTAACTCATTGAAATAAAGAAAAAGCCAACCATATCCAGGGAAAACCATGAAGTAAGGCATCAAAATAATCCATAGATTCCATTTCGACAGCACCCCTTTTTAACCATCTAAGCTTACCAATAATATGGGGCTCAGAAGAATACGGCGCTAATCCAAGAGTTAATGAAATCAGCAAAGGATATAGAAAAAAATAATTTTTCATCAATCTTTTACTCTATTAGACAAAGCTTCATCTGGCCATAGAACTTGTTCTTTAGTTTTTTTATCTCTGGGCATTTGTGCACCAACAAGTCGCAAATGAGTACTGAGAATTCTAGATAAAATTTTTGTTCTTTCTTTCTCAATTAGAGAAAGATTATTTGCTTCACCAATGTCCATAATTAAATTGTAAAGTTCAAAGTGTTGATCGTGATGGAAAAAAATAAGTTTCCAATTGCCATCACGCACGGCACTAAAACTCCCAATTCCAGGTCCGTCGAGGCCCCACTCGTTTGGATAATGCCAAAAAAGTGGTCTATTCTTTTTTGGTAATCCTTTAAGTAATGGAACAAAACTATGTCCATCAATTTCTTGAATTGTGGTTACTTTTTCTCCTCCAGTTATTTCAAGTATTGAATTAAAAAAATCTTCAATAATTACAGGATCTTCAACTTTTGTTTTAGGGGTGCTCACTCCAGGCCAGTAAGCAAGCATAGGAACTCTTATCCCACCTTCATAAATAGACCCTTTTCCACTTTTTAATGGTGCATTGTGAGTATGCTTTTTTCCAGCTCTAGCTACAGCACTTAAACCCCCATTATCAGACATGAAAAGAACCACTGTGTTTTTTTCAATTTTTTCTTTCTCAATAAAATTTAAGACTTCCCCTAAAGCTGAGTCCATACTTTCAATCATTGAAGCATATTTTGCTTCTTCCATTGGTATTCCTTTTTCAATATATTTTTGAAAAAAACGTTGGTCTGCCATTAAGGGAGTATGAACCCCGTAGAGAGAAAGATAAAGGAAAAAAGGTTTCTTCTCAAAAATTGGTTTCTTAAGGGCTAATAACGCCTCTTGTGTCAATGCTTCTGTAAGGAAAATATTTTTTCCATGATATTTTTCAAGCCCAGGAACAGCCCAAACGCTTCTTTGTTCATTTCCATTTCCAAAGTTTTCTTCTCCTAAATAACTTCCTGGCGCACCAGCGGCATGACCTGCAATATTAACATCAAAACCCAAATTAATTGGATTAGCAGAAGGATAACCAATTGCTCCAAAGTGCCCTTTTCCAGCATGGATGGTATAATAGCCCTTTTGTTGTAACAATTTTGGCAAGGGAGTTGCATATATTGCATTACTTATGGGTTTTGAAACAGCCATTCCGTTGAAATTCCAATCTGGAAAATCTAGAGTGGGGTGGTTGTTTTCCATCGGTTGTTTTTGATCGGGTTGCAAGGTCCAGTTGGTTACTCTGTGGCGAGCTGCATTCATTCCTGTCATTAAACTTACACGAGTAGGGGAACACACTGGTGTACTGTAGGCATTAGTAAATTTAACGCCTAACTTGCTCAACTTTTCCATATTTGGTGTATAATACCTTTTATTCAAATAAGTTTCCTTATTCCAAAAAGGAACAGAGGTGTCTTGCCATCCTAAGTCATCAACAAAAAATAAAATTACATTGGGAGGCACCTCTTCTTTGGGCACTTTACAAGAAATAATAATGAGAACTCCAAAAAACACTGAGAGTAATGCTTTATATTCATGAATCATCGTCTTATTTTTTAAACTTGGGATCTATAAATTCCCATTCTCTTATATGAGGATGTCTATGAGCTTTCTTTTGAAGTGAATCAATAGAAGATATTATTCCAGGATAGGCTTCTGCCAAATTATTTCGTTCCTTTGGATCTTCTTTTAAATTGTATAATTCCCAAGATGCATTAGGATTGGTTTTTATATCAATTTTAATCCCCTTCCAATCACCTATTCTAAGAGCTATTTGACCTCTTTTCTCTGGAAATTCAAAATAGATAAAACTGTGTTTTTTAGTCTGTCCATTTCCTAATAACTCAGGAACTAAAGAAATTCCATCTTCAGTACGATTATTTTCTCCAGCCAACTCTGAAAAAGTATTAAACATATCCCAATGTCCTGATATTAAATTAGATATAGTTCCTAGACTTATTTTATCTTTCCAATAGGCGATGAAAGGTATACGAATTCCTCCTTCATACAAATCCATCTTCAAACCCCTAAGACCTCCCGTGCTTTTAAAATAATTCGTATCAACACCCCCATTAAATGTAGGACCATTATCACTTGAAAATAAAATAATTGTATTTTTTTCAATACCCTTTGATTTTATTGCTTCCCATATCTCACCAACTTGATAATCTAAATGGCTTATCATTGCAGCATATGCAGATTTAGGTCTTTCATGAGATGCATATCCCTTATCACCATAATATGGAGTTTCTTGAAATTTATTTAAATATTGCCCTAATAATGAATCTGGAATTTGTAATGAAACATGAGGAATTGGTGAAGGATAATAAAGAAAAAAAGGTTTTTCTGTTGATGTTGAATCAATAAATTCTAAAGCCTTTTCAAGCATCTTATCAGGGGCAAAACTTTTACCCTTAAATTGATCAAATTTTTCAGAAATTCCAACTAGATTTGTTTTTTTATGGACCATTACATAACTATTAGGTAATGAATCCCAAATATCATTTTCCCAAAGATGAGTAGGATAATAATTGTGAGCCTGTTTTTGATCTAAATAACCATAATAATAATCAAAACCTTGAAGTAATGGAGAACCTGTTGTATTATTCATTCCTAAACCCCACTTTCCAATCATGGCGCTTTGATAACCAGCTTTTTTAAGAACCTTAGCCACAGTCATTGTATTTTTAGGAATTGGCATTTGCCCACCCTCTTTATCATCTTGAAATCCTCCTAACTCATAGTTTCCTCTAATATATGCATGCCCAGAATGCATTCCAGTTAAAAACATATATCTCGAAGGAGCACAAACTGGAGCTCCCGTATAATGTTGAATAAATCTCATGCCTTGACTAGCCAACTTATCCAAATTTGGTGTTTTAATTTTTGTTTGACCATAAGAACCGATTTCTCCATAACCTAGATCATCTGCAAGAATATATATTATATTAGGTTTTAAAGCTTTATTAGATTCTTTCTTACAAGACAGAATTACAAATAAAAAAACTATCATGGCTAATAATTTAAAAACCACAATAAAATTCAACTTCATTTTTTAAAGTTTATTTTGTCTTTACAATGATTACTCCGTTAGATGCTCTTGCTCCATATATAGCAGCAGAAGCACCTTTAAGTACAATAATTTCATCAATGTTCTTAGGATTAATTGCTCTTAAAACATTTGGATCTTCAGTTTGAACACCGTCAATAACATATAAGGGATTATTACTATTAGTAGTTGCATAACCACGGATGGTTACAACAGGAGCATCATTAGGATTTCCTGAGTTTATAATGCTTAGGCCTGCAACTCTTCCCTGCAGAGATCGAACTAAGTTTGTTACATTAGTCTTTAACATATTTGAAACATTTAGTCTTCCAATAGATCCCGTTATGGATTTTTCGGATTGAGAACTATATCCTGAGACGGCAAGTTTACTTTCTAAATTTTTGTTTTCAATTAAATTAATCTCAATAATGTTGTCTATTTCATTTAAATCAATATTTGAGAGATCTATTATTAAACCAAATTTATTTTTCTTGAATTTTAAATTTATTTTATTATTGAAACTTAAAATATTTTTTATTTTAAGTGGAAAATTCTCAATGTGTAAAAATCTAGTTTTATTATCAAAAAGATGAATGTAAACCTTATTGTTTTTTTGAGTTGAAACATACCTGTCATTGGGTGGAATAGGGCCTTTTTTTGTTTCATAAATTGTCTCCCCGTACTTCTTCAGCCAAGATCCAATTTCTTTAAGAGATTTTTGATGTTCTAATTGAATCATACCATTAGGCATAGGACCAACATTTAGTAAAAAATTACTTCCATATCCTGCAGCATTTACAAGATATTGAATTAATTGCTTTTTAGATTTATGTTTTCTGTCTTGAAGATTAAAACCCCATGAGCCATTTATTGTTTCACAAACCTCAAATGGTAATCTTCCAATTTGATCTTCAGGCGTTCCCCATCCAGTACTATTTTTTCCAGGTAAATCCTTTTCAAACATTTGAAAATCTTCTCCATCAATAACTCCTAAATGATGATTATTTCCAATTAATGCCTGAGGTTGTAATTCATGGATCATCCCATATATTTCATCATAATGCCAATCAACTAGAGGCTTTCCAGAAAAACTTTTACCATCCCAAACTTTTTGATCCCAATGACCATCAAACCATATACCTCCAATCGGACCATAATTTGTTAATAATTCACGAAGTTGAAATTTCATAAAGGCTATATAATCATTCCACTCGCCTTCATTTCTACCCTTTATACCTTTCCCTGTTCTACCTCTTGGAAAATAATCATCTCTATGCCAATCAAGCAGTGAATAATAGAAAAAAAGTTTAATTCCCTGTTTATGACACTCTTCAGCTAATAATTTTAAAACATCTTTTTTATATGGAGTTCTATCGACAATATCATAATCTGTAGCTTTAGAGCCAAACATTGAAAATCCATCATGATGTCTACTCGTTATAGTTATATATTTCATTCCTGCCGACTTAGCCAAAGAAACCCATTCTTTTGCATCAAAATCTATTGGATTAAAAAAGGCAGGTAATTTTTCATATTCACTAATTGAAATATTTTGATTGTTCATCACCCACTCTCCATCTCCTAAAACACTATACACTCCCCAATGTATAAACATGCCAAACTTGGCATTTTCAAACCATTCTCTTGCAACTAAATTTTCTATAGTTGGTTGATATGACTGAGCATAAAAAATATTTGAGGTAAAAAATATAAAGGTTAAAACAAAAAATAAATTTCTAACTTTCAAAATCATATTAAAGTTAATTTGTAAAAGGAATAGCTACTCGTAAATCATGCCAACCAATATGCAACTTAGCTCCATTATCAATGTTTTCAAAGGTCATTGAAAGAGCTTCAAGAAGTTTTTTGGATTTAATTACAGGAACTGTAATCCTCATAAGATCATTTGACTCATTATAACTGTATGATCCCCATGTGTGAGTTGAACTATTAATTATAACAGTCCATTCTTTAGCACCAGGTATAGTATAAAGTGAATATGAACCAGAAGTTATTAACTTTCCCCCAAAATTCATAGGCTTATAAAAAGTAATCTCTGTAGATTCATTGGCTCCAGTCCTCCATAATTTACCATTCGGAACTAGTTTACTAATGTCCCTACCTCTTAATTGGGGTCGGCTATATAAAACTCTTAGACTTTTATTTATTCCTTCAGCAGGGAATTCAATTATATCCATAGGACTCTTATCTAATCCTTTAAATTCCTGACCTTGAATTGAATAAGTCAAAAATAATGTAAAGAAAATAAGAAATAATAAATTTTTCATAGTTGTAATTTTTATAATTAATTTGAATTATATTAAAGATAACTAAAATTTAAACAAAACTTTCACAGGATGATGATCAGAAGCCCATCCTCCAAAAGAAGTTTTAATCTCTATGTGTTCATAGCTTTTAACTTCCAATCCTTTTGAAAAAATATAATCTATTCTCATTTCATTATCATATAATTTTCTAAAAAATTAAATATAGTTTCTTTACGATTGTCCCATTTATTTTTTCCATCATTAAGGTTATTATACCTAATATTGTAGTAAAACAACCTTTAAATCATTATCTAATAAATAATGAAAAAAACTAAATAATATTTTTCACAATTAGAAGTAATTAATTTTGACTTTTCTTTTTAGGTATAAATCTTTAACTAATGAAAATTAAAATTTTCTTTTTGTTAACTTTTATTATATTTTTTTTCAATTGTGAAAGAGAATCAGATGTAACTCCATTTGATGGTTCCTCAAAAACTCTACCTTATTTTGTTATTCAAACATTTAATAAACCAATAGTTGATGAACCTAAAATACCAGCATCAATGGATTTATATATTAATGGTAAATTAGATAATTCATATACAATCGGAATTGAATATAGAGGATCAAGCTCTCAATTTTTTGACAAAAAATCTTATGGAATTGAAACATGGGATAATAACAATGAGGACCTTGATGTTTCCTTAGGAGGGTTTCCTGAAGAAGAAGATTGGATTTTATATGGACCTTACAGTGATAAAAGTTTAATTAGAAATGTTTTAATATTTGAATTATCAAATGCAATTGAAATGTATGGAAGTAGAACTGATTTTTATGAATTAATAATAAATAATGAATTTCTAGGAACTTATATCCTAATGGAAAAAATTAAAAGAGATAAAAACAGAGTTAATATTAGCAAAAATATTGATGAAGATATTTCAGGTGGTTATATTATAAAGATAGACAAACCTCCAAGTGAAGGAGGTTATAACTCTTCCAATTCATTTAATTCTGAATTTGATTTTAGGGGAACTTCTGATGGTGCTTCTGAAATTAAATTTCTTTATACATATCCAAAGTCAAATCAAATTACAAACGATCAAAAAAACTATATTCAAAAATATATTAATGACTTTGAAAAAGCATTAATATCTGAAGATTTCAAAGATCCTGAGATCGGTTATAAAAAGTATATAAATATAGATAGTTTTATAGATTTTTTAATATTGAATGAAATTTCAAAAAATGTTGATGCCTACAGAATTAGCACCTATATGAATAAGGATAAAAACCAAAAATTAAAAATGGGTCCCATTTGGGATTTTAATTTAGGTTTTGGAAATGCAAATTATTGTGAAGGTGAACTTACCTCTGGATGGGCTTTTAATTTCAATGAATTATGTGGTGGAGATAACTGGAAAGTTCCATTTTGGTGGGGAAGGCTTTTTGAAGACCCTTCTTTTATTCTAAAACTTAAAAACAGGTGGTCAGAACTAAGAGAAAGTGAATTATCTATTCAAAATTTAAAAGAAAGAATTAACAAAATTACAAATTATCTCATTGAAAATAATGCCCCTCAAAGAAACTTTGACAAATGGGTAATTATTGGCACTTATATATGGCCTAATAATTTCATTGGTAACAATTACATTGAGGAAGTAGAATATTTAACAAATTGGATCGAAAAAAGAGTCGAATGGATGGATGAAACAATTGATTCTCTTTAATTAATCAAATTTAATTTTATCAATTTTTAAAATACTATTTAACAAAACATTTGCTCCTTTTGTAATTGATTCTGGAGTAGAATATTCATTCGGGGAATGGCTAATTCCATCAACACTAGGGATAAAAATCATTCCCGTTGGAGTTATAAAAGTCATATCCTGGGCATCATGACCAGCACCACTGGGCATAGTTTTAACAGAATATCCAAGTTTATAAGAAACCTCTCCTATAACCTTTTGAATTCTTTTATCTGTTAATGCAGGCTCTGCAGTTGCATCAATCGGTTTAAATTCAAACTTTGTTTTAGTTTCTTTGGCAACAAATTCAGAACGCTCTTTAATCTTATTGTATAAATACTTAATTTTTTCTTTACTTAAATCTCTTAATTCTAAACTTAAAATCACTTTCCCTGGGATAACGTTTGGAGCTCCTGGATAAGCAGAAATTCTACCTACAGTTCCAACCTGAGCTCCCTCAAGTGAATTCACAACTTTATTAACTAAAAGAACAAATTTAGCAGCTGCAATCATAGCATCTTGCCTAATATCCATTGGAGTTGTTCCTGCATGATTAGCGAAACCAGATACTACAACATCCCACCATTTTATACCAACAATTCCCTCTACAACACCAATATCTATATTATTAGAATTCAATATATTACCTTGTTCAATATGCAATTCTAAAAAAGCATGAACATCATTTTTTTTTCTAGCTAATTCAAATACTTTTTCTGGATTCCCACCAATTCTTTTTATTCCTTCTTGAATTGTAAAACCAGAAGAAGTCATTACATCAAGAGTATTATCATCAATTTTTCCAGCAATAGCACGACTTCCAAAAAGGGCACCTTCTTCATTTGAAAAAATTATTAATTCTAAAGGATGATCAGTATAAATTTTATTTTCATATAAAACCTCTAAAATTTCAATTGAACTAATTACTCCAACATCTCCATCATAATGACCTCCATTAGGAACTGCATCTATATGAGAACCAAAAGAAATAGGTTTTAATTTATCTATTTTACAGCATAGTCAATTTTAACTTCAGTTCCTATTTCTTTAAGATAATTTATTAAATATTTTCTAGCAGAAATATCATAATCACTATAAGCTAAACGGTCATTTCCCTTATTTGAATTAATACCAAATTCTGAGAGTTTTATCAAATTTTTGTTAAGTCTTTCACTATTGACATTAATGATTCTGTTTTGAGAGTATAAATCATTAAAGAAAACTAATGAAAAAATAAAAATTGTTATACGATATAATAACTTCATTTTTTAAGATCAATATAAGCTACATTTTCTTTGCTAGAAAGAAAAATTTATTAAAGTTTTATTTAATTAATAAATTAAGTATGGTTATTAAATTTAAAAAAATATCACAAAAATTTTTTATATGTTAAAGAAATGTTATTTTTAAACAAAATTTATTAAATATTTATTCTAAAAGAAACATTTGATAAATAAAAATTAAACTAATTAATCAAACTAAATTTATTATGATAAAAAAATTTTCAAGTATTTTGATTTTTTTTCTGGCTAGCTTTTTTACTTATGCTCAAATTGATGTAAGTGGAACTGTTAGTGATGAAGGAGGTGATGCCATTCCAGGTATTACTATAATTGTCGCTGGAACTACTCAAGGTACTACTACAGATTTTGATGGAAATTTTTCCATTACTGCATCTGGAGATCAAGAACTTGAATTTTCAAGCCTTGGTTTTGTCACACAAAGAATAGCTATAAACAATCAAGACACAATTACTGTAATTATGATTGAATCAGTTGAGATTCTTGATGAAATTGTTGTTTCTGGTTATTCATCTCAATCAAGAAGAACTCTTTCTGGTGCAATTGGAAGTGTTGACGTTGCAGATGCTATAAAAACTCAAGTAACAAATGTTGCAGAAGCTCTTCAAGGAAGAGTTGCAGGTGTTAATGTCGTTAGTAGTGGAGCGCCTGGGGCTGCTCCTGTTGTAACCATCCGTGGTTATGCAACTACTAATAGTAATAATCCCTTATATGTTATTGACGGTGTTCAAACTGAAGATCCAAATGTTTTAAGAGATATTAATCCAAAGGATATTGATAAAATCAGTGTTCTTAAAGATGGTGCTGCTGCTATATATGGAGCAAGAGCTTCAAATGGAGTAATTGTTGTCACAACAAAAGGTGGAAGCTATAATAGTGAAAATACTATTGAGGTTGAAGCTATTTATGGATCAAATGATTTAACCAACAAAATCGATCTTTTGAATCCTAAGCAATGGGCTGATATGATTTGGCAAAGTAAAATAAATGATGGTCTTGCTCCTAGTCATCCTCAACTTGGTTCAGGCTCTTCTCCCACTATTCCAACAGTTTTAAATATAGATATGCCTCCGTATCCTCAATTTGAAGGAGCAACTGCTGTTGTTAAACCAGGAGGTACAAGATTTATGGATGAATTATTTAAAAAATCTAATACCTTGAATGCTTCATTGATTGCAAGAGGTGGTTCAGAAACTGGTAGATACTCTCTTTCTGTAAATTATTTAGACCAAGAGGGAGTTAAAATCTTTAGTGGTTATGAAAGACTTACAACTAGACTAAATTCTGAAATCAAAATAGGAGATAAAGTCACAATGGGTGAACACCTAAATGTAACTTTTGATAAAGAGCAATATGGATCTGGTGATTCCCGATCAGCTGCAGGATTGGCGCCAATAGTTCCAGTTCGAGATGATAAAGGAAATTTTGCTGGTTCATACAACAACGCATATGGACTTGGTATTGCTAATCAGCCAGTAGCTGATGCTCATAGGGCAGTAAATGATTACAATAAAAACTTAAGAGTTATTGGAGATATTTTCTTAAAGTATGATATAACTGATTACTTAACATTTAAGACTTCAGCGGGTATTCAAATGCGTCAATTGAACAATAGAGACTTTCTCTCGTTAAATCCTGAACATGGTGAAGCAATTACAACACAAACTCTTACAGAAGGTTCATTTTTACAAGACGAATGGGTTATTTCTAATACTTTAGCTTATTCAAATTCTTTTGGAGAACATGCTATTGATGCTTTAATCGGTACTGAAGCTGTAAAATCACATATAAAAGGAAATTCAATATTAAGAACAGGATATTTATTTGAAACACCAGACTTTTATTTACTTAGCAATGGTTCAGGAACACCAGTAGTTTCTTCAGGTTATGAAAGTTCATACTCTTTGTTTTCTCTTTTTGCTACTGCTAACTATTCATTAAAAGAAAAATATTTTTTTACTGCAACAGTTAGACAAGATGAAACTTCTAGATTTGCCAAAGCAAATGCTGATTCTGTTTTTCCATCAGCTAGTGCTGGATGGCTAATAAGTGATGAAGCTTTCTTTCCAAGTGGAATTGTATCTACGATGAAACTTAGAGCATCTTATGGTATTCTTGGAAACCAATCTTTAACAGTCTCAAATCCTGACACAAATATTTCATTTTTAAGTGAAGATGCTGCATTCTATCCATTTAGCGGATCTGGAGCAGCTACAACAGGAGCTGTTTTAAATTCTAAAGGTAATCCAAACCTTACATGGGAAAAAACAATCTCTCAAAACTTTGCAATTGATCTTGCACTTTTAGACAATAAATTGTCTGTGACATTAGATATGTTTTCAAACGAGACTCAAGACTTAATTTCTCAGGACAATAACCTTATAAGTAGTACTGCAATTGATGCTGCTGCTCCTTATGTTAATATTGGTTCTATGGAAACAAAAGGTTTTGATCTGTCTCTTGGATATGCTAATGAAACAAATACGGGATTATCTTATAGTCTTAATGCAAATATTACCAAGGCTGATAACGAGGTAACTTCACTTATTTCAGATTATTATGTTGGAGCGACTTGGAGAGTGGGAGCAATAACAAGAACTGCTCCAGGACACCCAATTTCCTCTTTTTATGGAAGGGTTGTTGAAGGAATCTTCCAAAATGATGCTGAAGTAGCTTCCCATGCATCTCAAGATGGAGCTGCTCCAGGTAGATTTAAATATAAAGATGTTAATGGAGATGGAACAATAAATGACAATGATAGAACATGGATAGGAAGTCCTCATCCAGATTTGACTTATGGTATTAATTTAAATTTGGGTTATAAAAATCTTGATCTATCTGCATTCTTTTATGGTGTTGAAGGTGTTGATTTATATCAATACGTTAAATTATATAATGAATTCCCTTTATTCTTTAATGGAAATAGATCTACTGCAGTTGTAGACTCATGGACTCCTTCAAATACTGGTGCAAAAATGCCTGCACTTAGTGAAGCAATTAGAAATAATGAGGCAACTTCATCAAATTCGTACTTTGTTTTGGATGGGTCTTATCTTAGACTTCGATCTCTTCAAATAGGGTATACTTTTCCAGAAGCAATTAATGATTTAATAGGTGCTTCTAGCTTAAGATTATTCTACAGTGGTATTAACATATTTACAATGACAGATTATACTGGAATGGATCCAGAGGTTGCAATTGGAGGGACACTAGATCTTGGAGTTATTTTTGCCCAGACTCCAACTGCAAAGTCCCATTCTATTGGTCTTAACGTTAAATTTTAAAATAAACAGATATGAAAAATAAATTATATATATTATTAATCTCAATTTTCATTTTAGTCTCTTGTGCAGATGACTTTACTGAAATTTCACCCGTAGGTGCTCTTAGTGATGAATCATTAAACAATGCAGTTGGAGTTGATTTGTTACTAACAGGAGCATACTCTGTATTAGACGGAATGCGAAATGGTGGTCCTGGAGCTCCTTGGGCTAAACAGGGAAACAACTGGTGGCTAGACGTTCTCTCAGACGATGCCCATAAAGGGAGTACTGATGGTGACCAAGCTGATTTATACGCAGCAGAAATCTATAACTGGGAAACTTCAAACCCATATTTTGGTGGAAGATGGAGCGCTGTATTTGCAGGAGTTAATCGAGCAAATGGAGTTATTGCTCTTATAAACGCCTCTGATGATCCATCAATTTTCGATATTCAAATGGCCCAAGCTAGGTTCTTAAGAGGTCATTATAACTTTGAGTTACAAAGAATGTGGGTAAATGTCCCATACATTTCTGATCAAAACTTTGCCGATACTGAGTTTAACCAACCTAATCCGGGAACTATTTGGGATAAGATTGAAGAAGACTTTTCTTTTGCTGCTTCAAATCTTCCTTCATCTAGAGGGGGAAGCTATAGTGAGCCTGGAAGACCTCTAGCGACTGCTGCAAAAGCTTATCTTGGTAGAGCTCAACTTTATCAAGGAAAATGGGGTGAAGCACTTGGCAATCTGGAAAGCGTAATTAATAGCGGTGATTATGCACTTCTCCCAGAAATGGTTGAAAATTGGAAATCTACAGGTGAAAATGGAACTGAAGCAATTTTTGCTATTCAATATGCTACAGATACTGGACAATCTAAACAAGGAGATATAGGTGGGGTTCTTAACTTTCCTGCTCCTATTGGATGTTGTGGTTTTTATCAACCTACACAAGATCTTTTCAATACTTTTGAAACAGATTCAGATGGATTACCACTTTTAGATACATATAATCAAGCAGATCTAACTAGTGACTATGGTATCTATTCTGATGAGCCGTTTACACCTACAACTGCAAATCTTGATCCTCGTGTTGATTATACAATTGGTAGAAGAGGTATTGATTACCAAGGTTATGCTGTAAACCCAGGTAAAGATTGGGTTCGTGCTACTTTTGGTGATATCTCTGGGCCTTATGTCTCCAAGAAAAATGTTTACTATAAGGATGATGAAGCGGCCAACAGAGGTACTGGTGGATGGGGAGAAATACGAACAGGTATTAATCACCACATAATAAGATATGCTGATGTCTTATTAATGGCTGCTGAAGCTGCAGTTGAGACTAATGATCTTGAAAAAGCTCGCGGGTATGTTAATCAAGTTAGAGAAAGAGCAAAAAATATGTCAAGAATTCAAGCTCCAGGTGGTGGAGATGCTGCAAACTACGTGATTGGTACATATAATGCTGGATGGTCACAAGATACTGCTAGAAAAGCTGTTCGCTTTGAAAGAAGGCTTGAGCTTTCAATGGAAGGAAGTAGACTATTTGACCTTAGAAGATGGGGGGTTATGGTTGAAACATTAAATACTTACATAACAAATGAAACAAGATCTATTCCAACTTTTTCTAAAGCACAACTTGTAAGTGCTAAACATAATGCACTTCCAATACCATCTTATGCTATTGACCAATCTGAAGGAGCTTTAACACAAAATTCTGGTCACTAAATAAATTTATTGATACAAAAAAGGGGTAAAGTTTTCATTTTACCCTTTTTTTTTGGTGTTAAAAAAAAAATTGGAGCAAAAGAAATACCAATGGGTAAGATACTGGAATTTAAAAGCATTTATGATAATAATGATTCCGAACTTATCATTACCAAAACTGATGTTTATAATTACTTTATTTTAGAACCTCCCAATTTACTAATGGAGATGGGTAATAATTAACTCCACCATTACTCCATAGCATTGAATGTTTTGCTAAACGATGCTTGTATTTTTTCCAATCTCTAAAAATTGGTTTAGTCCAACCAATTTTTAGCATATCCAGGAAGTCTTGGAAAAGCAAGATATTCTATTTGGCTTTTCTAAAGTAGAAAAGCCTTAAACTAATTACAATAATCATTTTCAGCTAATAATTTTTCTAACTCACTATTATCCCATTTAAAAAAATAATTTGTGTTTCCACCGGTAACTCTTCCCTTTTCAATAACAGTATCATTAACTATTGTATAAATCCATTCTCTATCATCATACTTTTCTATAAAAGAATTTTTATTTAAACTAACTAAACTAGCTCCTGCACTCTGTGGCGTTTGATATATCAGACAACCTTCTTTGATAAAATGTACATCCATATAAACTCCATTTGGTTTATTAAAAATTCTCCAATAAGAGTTCCTCCCTTTAGGAACCCATACTGTTCCATCCAGACATTCTAATATGTTTTGACAAGATTTTTTTTCTAATTCACAGTTATACAAAAAGATTAATGAAATAGTTAGAATAAATAAATTATTAACTCTCATATATTTATATATAATCATAATGGTAAATTTAGTTTAATTCTCATTTATCTAAATAAAATTTAATAATATATATGGAACATAAAAAAAACGACTATTTAAAGATTTTCATTATGGTAATAAAACCATATTTTTACTTTACTTTTTTAATTTGAATAAAAAATAATGACCTTAAAACTTTTTAAAATATTAAAATTTGTTTTTTTATTATTTATTTCAATTAATCTAATTAATTGTTCAAAAGACAATAAACTTTTCAATAAACTTTCAAGTAAACAAACAAATATTTTTTTTAACAACACTATAATTGAAAATGACACTTTAAATATTTTAAATGAAGAATATGTATTTAATGGAGGAGGAGTTATAGCAGTTGATTTTAATAATGATGGATTAAAAGATTTATTCTTTTCAGGAAATCAAAAACCCAATAAACTTTATTTAAATAAGGGGAATTTTAATTTTAAAGATATCAGTTCAATTTCTAAAATCGAGGCTAAAGATAAATGGTCTACGGGATTAACATACAGTGATATAAATAACGATGGATTAATAGATATTTATGTCTGCACGGCAATGAAAAAAGAAAACAGAAATAACATGATGTTTATTAATAAGGGAATTGATAAGAATACTGGGGAAATTATCTTCCAAGAAATGGCCAAGGAATACGGAATTGATGATTCAGGAAATAGTATGGGAGCTATTTTTTTTGATTACAACAAGGATGGGTTTATGGATTTATATGTCTTAAACAATGAGCAAAATAAATCAATACCAACAAATTATAGAGAAAAAATAGTTGATGGTTCAGCAGTAAGTAATGATAAATTATATAAAAATAATGGTGATGGAACTTTTAAAGATGTTACTCTTGAAGCTGGAATTACCATAGAAGGTTTTGGCTTAGGTGTTGCTGTAGCTGATATAAATTTTGATGGATGGCCAGATATTTTTGTCACAAATGATTATACAACCAATGACTTATTGTATATAAACAATGGAGATGGAACTTTTTCAAATCAAATTTCAAAATTTATTAAACATCAAAGTCTGTTTTCAATGGGTGTTGACATTTCTGATTTTAACAATGATGGGTATCAAGATATTATTTCACTTGATATGCTTGGAGAATCTAATTACAGAAAAAAAACAACTATATCATTCAGTTCTTACGAACATGTTATTCTTAATAAAAGATTTGGATATGAAACTCAACATACTCGAAACATGTTACATTTAGGAAATGGTGCAGAAGATCCATTTAGTGAAATAGGTTTGCTTGCAAATATTTATCAAACTGATTGGAGTTGGTCCCCACTATTTTTTGATGCCAATAATGATGGTCTTAGAGATTTATTTATAACTAATGGTTTTCCAAGAGATATTACAGATAACGATTTTTCTGATTTTAGACTTCAAGTCCATAGATTCGTAAGTAATAAAATTTTGCTTGATTCAATTCCTGTTATAAAACAATCAAATTATTCATTCATTAACAATGGTGACTTAACCTTCTCTGACACTAGCAGTTCTTGGGGTATTGACACTCCTTCCTTCTCAAATGGGGCAGTATATTCAGATTTAGACAACGATGGAGATCTTGATTATATTGTTAATAATATCAATGATGAGGCCTTTATTTTTGATAACAAAACTGATAAATTAAATAAAAATAATTTTGTGCAAATTGATCTTGTTGGACCAAAAAATAATATTACTGGAATAGGAGCCAAAGTTGTAATTAGATATGGTAATGATAAATTTCAATTTCATGAGAATTACCATACTAGAGGTTATATGTCAGCTGTTGATAACACAATACATTTTGGTTTAGGAAAGAATACTGAAATAAAATACATTGAAGTACTATGGCCTGATGGTAATTATGAAAAAATTAATACTGTTAAATTAAATAAAAAATTAGAAGTTCTTTATGATAATTCAATATCTATAAATAAAAATTTTCTTCATTTCCCTCTAGTTAGAAATAAAACTAAAACCTTGTTAAAAGAAGTTTCAAATGAAAAAAATTTGAATTATACTCATAAACAAATTGATAAAGCTGATTTTAATATTCAAAGATTAATCCCTAGAAAAATCTCAGAAAATAGTCCAAAAATCATAAAAGGAGATTTAAATAATGACAATATTGAAGATCTCTTAATAATTGATGAATTAAAGCCTCCAAAAATTTATTTTTTATTTAAAAATGGGAAATTTAAAGAACAAATCATAAAAATTGAAGGACCAAGTAAAAATTTTCAAATTTCTGATATTGCAATTATTGATATTGATAACGACAAGGATTTAGACCTTGTAGTTTTATCAAATTTTAGCGATTTTAAAAGAAATAAATTTATTGGTCAAAACAAATTCTATTTAAATAATGGAAAAGGTGATTTTGAATTAAGTAATGACTTCTCAAATGAAGAAACCCTTGAACAAGGAAAAGTTTTAAGATTTAATGATTTTGACAAGGATGGAGATATGGATCTATTCATTTTAGGTAATACACATATATCAAAATATCCTATATCAAATAAAAATCAATTACTTGAAAATAAAAACGGAATATTTATAGATGTAACCGATTTATATTTAAATGAAATCAAAAATATAGGAATACCTAAGGATGCTGCATGGGCTGACCTTAATAATGATGGATTTGATGATCTAATTTTAATAAATGAATTTAGCCCAATCCAAATCTTAATTAATACTAGTAAAGCTTTTAAATTACTAAACAACTCTGGATTAGAAGACTATTCAGGTTGGTGGGAGTCAATAAAAATTATAGATAATGACAAGGATGGTGATTTAGATTTTTTTGTTGGAAACTTAGGGTCAAATAATCACTTTAATATTTCTGATAAAACTCCACTCTCTATGCTTGTAAATGATTTTGATAATAATGGTTCAATTGATCCTATTTTATTTTCATACTCTAAAAATACTAAAGGAGAATTCAAGCAATTTCCAGTAACTTTTTGGGGAAATATAAAATCACAAAGTCCTATTTTTAGGCAAAAATTTAATTATTACAAACAATATGCTAGGGCTGATTTAGATAAATTATTTACAAAAGAAGAGCTCATAGGATTTAAAAAATGGATCGTGAATTACGATAAGTCAGCTTATGTTGAAAATCTTGGAAATGGAAAGTTTTCAATTCATTCTTTGCCTATAGAGGCTCAATTCGCACCCGTCTATGATTTTGAAATAGCTGATCTTAATAATGATAATATAAATGACGTACTATTAATTGGAAATGATTATGGAAATGAGCCATTCATTGGTCCATATGATGCCCTTTGTGGGCTAGTTCTTTTAGGAAATGGGAAAAATAAGTTTGAACCTCTCTCACACAATGAGTCAGGTTTTTGTGTCCCTGGAAATGCTAGGAATATTGAAAAAATTAAAAATAATGATGGAAAAAATCTATTTATAATTTCCCAAAACTCTGGAAAAATTTTGGTATATGAACCTCGATAAAATTAAATTTGATTTTATGAAAAATATGTTCTTATTTAAAATAATTCCCATAATTATTCTTTACCTAATTATTACTTGTTCTTCTAGTGATCAAAACAATGAAATAGAACAAACAAATCAAACTGATCTTCCAATACAAACTCCATATATTATAGGAGAAGATCTAACTCTAATTTGGAGTGATGAATTTAATTATGAAGGATCCCCTGATATAGAAAAATGGCATCACCAAACTATAGCTCCAAATAACGGAAGTTGGTTCAATAATGAATTACAACATTATACTGATAGATTAGAAAATTCTTATGTTAATGATGGCACACTAAAAATTAAAGCTATAAAAGAACAATATGAATTTGATGGTTCTTCAAAATCATATACATCTGCAAGGCTTAATTCAAAATTTTCATTTAGATATGGGAGAATAGATGTAAGAGCAAGACTCCCCAAAGGAGATGGCTCTTGGCCAGCTATATGGACACTTGGAGCAAATATTAATGAAATTGGAAATTATTTTGGAAACCAATTTGGAAATGTTGGCTGGCCAGCTTGTGGCGAAATTGATATTATGGAACAAAATGGATGGGATAAAAATAGTGTTATATGCCACTTTCATTGGGCGGATAATTCTGAACAATATCAAAATAAAGGAGATACAAAAAGTATTGAAAATTCATATGATGAATTTCATACCTATTCATTGGTTTGGGATAGTTCTAAAATTTCTATTCTTTTAGATGATAATACTTTCTTTAGTATGGAAAATACCTCAAACAACCCCTATGATAATGATCACTACCTACTTCTTAATATTGCTGTTGGAGGAAATCTTGGAGGAGAAGTTCCCTCCAATTTTTCTGAAGAAATTATGGAAATAGATTATGTAAGAATTTATCAATAATTATTTTTTAAGAACTCTCAATTGATTTATTGATTTATTGATTTATTAAAAATTAAATTCTTAAATTTATATGTATAAATTAAAATACTTTTAACAGATTTTGAATAAAATTACGATGAAACATAAATTGTTATTTTTTTTATTAATCATAGCCTTAATAGCATCTTGCTCAATTAACATTCCAACTGAAATTGAAGTTGAATATGCTAATTTACCTGATAAAATTGATTATAACTATGATGTTAAGCCTATTCTATCAGATAGATGTTATCAATGTCATGGTCCTGATCAAAAAGCTCGAAAAGCTGGTCTTAGACTTGATATAGAAGAAATTGCATTTTCTAAATTAAAAAGTGGTAATTATGCTTTTTCTTCTGGAAGTACTTATGGAAGTGAAGTTGCGCACAGAATTTTATCAACTGATCCTGATGTAAAAATGCCTGCTCCAGAATCTAAACTTTCATTAACTAATAAAGAAAAGGCAATTATTTTAAAATGGATTGAACAAGGTGCGATTTGGAAAGAACATTGGTCTTTTCTTCCTATACAAAAAACAATTCCTCCAGCTTTTGATAACAAAAAAATAAAAAATGAAATTGACAATTTTATCTATGACAAATTAATTAAAAGAGATTTAAATTTTTCCGAAATCGCAACTAAAGAAAAATTAATTAGAAGAGTTTATTTTGATCTTACTGGCCTACCCCCATCAATTAAAGAAATAGATGCTTTTCTCTCTGATGATGATCCAAATGCTTATTCAAAAATTGTAGATAAACTTTTAGATAGTAATGAAAATGCTGAAAGATTAACCATGGATTGGCTTGATCTTTCCAGATATGCAGATACTCATGGCTTACATGCTGACGGTTTAAGAATTATGTGGCCTTGGAGAGATTGGGTAATTAAAGCTTTTAAAAATAATATGCCTTATGATGAATTTGTTTCAGTTCAATTAAGTGGTGATTTAAGAGAAAATGCTTCAAAAGAGGAAAAGATAGCCACTGCTTTTAATAGAAATACCCCTATGACAGGTGAAGGTGGAGCAATTGATGAAGAATGGAGATTAAATTATGTTTTTGATAGAACAGAAACTGTAGGAACAGCTTTTCTTGGACTTACAATGATGTGTGCAAAATGTCATGATCACAAATTCGATCCTATTTCTCAAAAAGATTATTATCAGCTATCAGGATTTTTTAATCAAACTCGAGAATTAGGCATGACTGGTGATGATGGTGATTATGGCCCTTTAATGCTATTGCCAGATGATTCTCAAGAAAAAAAGATTACAGCTTTAAATGAAAAAATTGATCAAAAAAAGACAAAGTTAGCCCTCACAAAAGAAGAACTTACTGAATTTTATAAATATAGCAATTCACTCTCTGCATCAAAAGTATTTTTATCTATCAAAAAATCTATAATTCAAAAAGCTGGTTTAGAAAAGATTCGGAAGTCCAACAAACCTTATAAAACGAAATTTGATCAAAAATTAGATTTTATAATAGATGATGATTCTAATATTTTATGTAAAGTGCCCCCAAAAATAGAAAAAGGTATTGATGGAAATGCTTTTAAATTGGAAACTGGTACTGATTTTATATTTCTACAATCTGTTCCAAATTTTGAATGGACTGATCCTTTTTCAGCTTCTATTTGGATTAATACTGAAAAAAGAAAAAAAGGTTTTGGACAAACAATTATGGGTACTACAGGTGATAAAAATAATTATTATAGAGGGTGGGATCTTTTTCTTGATGATCAGAACTATATAAATTTTAGGCTTGTAAGTGCTCTGCCAGGGAATCTGGTCCATATTAAATCCTCAGATTCCATTTTAAAAAATAATTGGACTCATTTGTCTTTTTCATATGATGGATTAGGAAAAGCTAATGGAGTTAATCTATATGTTAATGGATCCAAAATAAAAAATGAAGTTTTATTAGACAATTTATATAAAAGTATAAAGCCTGTAGTATGGAGTTGGGAAAAACCAGAGAAAAGAGAACTTAAAATAGGTATTTCACGTGATACTTTTACTGGCGATAACACAATCTTTAAAGGTTTAATTGACGATATCATAGTTTATAATAGGTCTTTGACTGATTATGAAATTGGACTCATTTATAATCAGTATAATATAAATAAAAGATTAAATTTTACTGATTCTCAGAAAAAAAATCATTTAATAAATTCTGATTATAAAATAACTAGTTTAAAGAATCAGATGCAAAATTTAAAACAAATTCGCCTAAATGAAATCTCTGATGTTATGGAATTGATGGTGATGGAAGATATGGTTAAAAAAAGAAAAACATATGCTTATGAAAGAGGTCTCTACTCTATGCCTATCTATGAAGTTAATGCAAATGTTCCTTCAAAACTTCCAATAATGTCAGAAGATTTGCCAAAAAATCGAATTGGTCTATCAAAATGGCTTTTTGATAAAAAAAATCCTCTAACTTCAAGAGTTGCTGTCAATAGATATTGGCAGATGATTTTCGGTAGAGGAATAGTTAATACACCAGGAGATTTTGGTGTTCAAGGATCTCAACCATCTCACCCTGAATTACTTAACTCTCTTTCAAATTACCTTATTGAAAATAATTGGAATATAAAGGCTCTTTTAAAATTAATGGTAAATTCTCACACTTATATGCAAAGCTCAATACCAAATCAAAAATATACTGAAATCGATCCAGATAACATTTTTCTTTCTAGGAGTAATAGTTATAGATTACCTGCAGAAATGATAAGAGATAATGCTCTTGCTGCAAGTGGTTTGATGGTTAAAAATGTTGGAGGTAAAAGTGTTAGGCCATACCAACCTAAAGGTCTATGGATAGAAAAATCGAGCTTTTCTCTAAAACTAATGAATTATAAAGAATCCTTAGGAGATAGTCTTTACAGAAGAAGCATGTATACATTTATAAGAAGAACATCTCCTCCTCCAAATATGTCAGTATTTGATGCTCCAACAAGAGAAGTCTGTACAGTAAAGAGAGAAATTACAAATACACCTTTACAAGCTCTAGTATTGTTAAATGATCCTCAATTTTTTGAAGCATCTAGGATTCTAGCTGAAAGAATGCAAAAAGAAGCTCCAAATTCAATTGATGAATCTATTTCTTATGGATTTAGGCTCTGTACATCTAGAAAACCTAAAGAAAAAGAATTGACTTTACTTAAAGAACTTTATTTCAAACAACTTGACAAATTCAAAAAAAATCCCAAACTTGCATATGAAATTTTTAAAAGTGGAGAAAAACCAAGAGATAGGACTTTAAATAGATATAAAACAGCGGCAATGTCTATGGTTGCAAATACAATGCTAAATCATGATGAAGCTTATATGAAACGATAATTATAAAACTATGAATTGCAACGACCCTCACCATAATGATAAATTTACACGTAGAGATTTTCTCACAAAAACTTCTCTTGGTCTTGGAGCTCTTACTCTTGGATCCCTTATTAATCCAGCTCCAGTTTTTGGTAATACTAAAAATTTAAATACTAAGCTTCCTCATTTTCCAGCGAAAGCAAAAAGAATCATATATCTTTTCCAAAGTGGGGCGCCATCTCAACTAGACTTATTTGATTACAAACCACTCTTAAAAAAATTACATGGTCAAGAACTTCCTGAAAGTATAAGAGGTGGTCAAAGACTTACTGGTATGTCAGCAGGACAAGGAAGTTTTCCTTTAGTATCCTCAATTTTTAATTTTAAACAATTTGGAAAAAGTGGGGCATGGATGAGTGAACTTATGCCACACACCTCAAAAATAGTTGATGAATTATGTTTTATTAAATCAATGCATACTGAGGAAATAAATCATGATCCTGCAGTAACTTTTATTCAAACAGGTTCAAATTTACCAGGAAGACCTTCTATGGGTTCATGGGTAAGTTATGGTTTAGGATCTGACAATAAAAACCTTCCTGAATTTGTTGTTTTAATAACAAAAAACAAGTATGGTCAACCTCTTTATGCAAGATCATGGGGTAATGGCTTTTTACCTTCCAAATATCAAGGAGTACAATTTAGATCTGGAAAAGATGCTGTTCTTTATTTAGAAAATCCGCCAGGTGTTACAGGTGATTTAAGAAAAGAACAACTTGATTATTTAAAAAAACTTGAAAATGAAAATTTCAAAGATATTGGTGATCCTGAAATCTTATCAAGAATGTCTCAATATGAAATGGCATATAGAATGCAAACATCTGTTCCTGAAGTCATGGATGTTTCAAATGAACCTGATTACATTTTTGATATGTATGGGGAAGACAGTAAAAATCCTGGAACTTTTGCTGCTAATTGTCTCTTAGCTAGAAAATTAGTAGAAAAAGATGTTAAGTTTATTCAACTTTATCATCAAGGCTGGGACCAGCATGCAAAACTTAATGAAAATTTAAAAAAACAATGTAAAGAAACAGATCAGGCTTCTGCTGCCTTAATTAAAGATCTAAAACAAAGAGGTCTCCTTGAAGATACTTTAGTCATTTGGGGAGGTGAATTTGGAAGAACAAATTATACTCAGGGCTCAATAAATGATCCCAATTATGGCAGAGATCATCATCCAAGATGTTTTACAATCTTTATGGCTGGAGCTGGTATTAAAAAAGGAATTACAATTGGATCTACAGATGAATTTGGATATAATTTAGGAGAAAATCCTGTTCATGTTCATGATTTCCAAGCAACAATTATGCACTTATTAGGAATAGATCATGAGAGACTTACATTCAAGCATCAAGGAAGAAGATATCGATTAACAGATGTGCACGGGCATGTAGTAAAAAGTGTTTTATCATGAAAAAATTAAATTCAAGGCGAAATTTTATAAAAAATTCTGCCTTAATTGGGGTTGGAATTAGCTCTCCAATTAATTCCTTTGCTATTGTAAAAAGTACAGAAAAGACTAATGAAATTATTGGTCATGGAGATTTTAAATACAAGGTTGACAAAAAATGGGGAGAACAAAATCCAAATAATTTTCCCGTTAATCATTGTCACGAAATGGTAATAGATAAAAGAAATAGAATTTTAATGACTACAACACATCCAAAAAATAATATCTTAATTTATAATCAATCTGGTAAAATTGAAGATTCCTGGAGTATAGGTTACTCTGGATCTCATGGTTTAAGTATTGTTGATGAAGGTGGTGATGAATTTCTTTATATTACCGATCCTGATGCTCACAAAGTATGTAAAACAGATTTAAAGGGGAGAAAAATTTTAGAATTTGATTATCCCAAAGAGATTAAAGAATATAGTTCAAAAGATGATTTTAAACCCACCGAAACCACTGTAACACCTAATGGAGACATCTTTATTGCTGATGGATATGGAAAGGATTTTATAATAAAATACGACTCCAAAGGAAATTATATCAAACACTTTGGTGGTCATGGTGATAAAAGTGATCAATTTGATTGTTGTCATGGAATAACTGTTGATACAAGAAAAAATAATAATTCTTCTCTTTTAATTACCTCTCGAACTAAAAATGAATTTAAACGATTTGATTTTGAAGGCAATCATATTGAAACAATTTCATTACCTGGATGCTGGATATGTCGTCCTGTTATTAAAAGAAAAAATTTGTTTTTTGCTGTTATAATAACTGAAAGTTGGTGGAATTATGATGGAATGTTAGCTGTCTTAGATAATAATAACAAAGTTGTTTCAATGCCAGGAGGAAGTCTTCCTAAGTATTTAAATAAAACAATGGAAAAGCCTGTCTATGACAATAAAACATTTTTAAATCCTCATGATGTCTGTGTAGATAATGATGATAATTTATATGTTCCCCAGTGGAATTCGGGTAAAACATATCCCCTTAAATTAATTAGAATTTAATTTATATTAATGATTGTATTTGATATTTCTTCTTTTTTCGGAAGATTTCATCCATTAGTAGTTCACTTACCTATTGGTTTCATTTTATTAGCTATTATTATAGAAATTTATACTGGATATAAGAAGATAAACATTAGTATAAGAGTTATAAGTTTTTGTTGGTTTTTAGGGTTTATTAGTTCTCTATTTGCTGCATTATTTGGTTGGCTATTAGCTTCAAATGGATATTACATAGAAGAAAATATTTTTTTACACAGATGGTCAGGTATACTAATAGTTCTTCTAAGTTTTATAGGTTGGGGTATGAAAACTAAAATGATAAATTTATTCAAAAACCAAGATTCATTTATAAATTATTCTATTTTAATCTTATTATTAATTGTTGGACATCAAGGAGGAAATATAACCCATGGCAAAAATCATATTTTTGAGTTTGCTCCGGGGTTTATAAAAAAATATTTTTATGAAGAAAACACACAGTTAATTTCATATAAAGAAAAAGAAGTTGATTCAATCAAAATTTTTTCAGAATTAATTCTACCAATATTTAAAAATAAATGTGTCGCATGTCATAATAATGATATTTCAAGTGGCGGATTAAATATGGCAAATATGGAAAAAATATTAGAAGGGGGGGCTTCAGGTAGTTTTATTGATGAAGGAAATTCAGCTAAAAGCATCTTATTTAAAAGAATAACTCTTTCGCAAAACAACACAAAATTTATGCCACCATCTGGAGAACCTTTAACCTATGATGAAATTAATTTAATTAAATGGTGGATTAATCATGATGTAAAAAATGATATTAGTCTATCAGAAGTTGAATTATCTAATGAAGATAAATTATTGTTAAATAAACTTTTTGAAATTGATACAAAAGAAAAACCATGGTATGAAAATCTAAAAAACTTACCAAAATTAGATTCAAAAGATTTAAAAAGTTTAGAGAAAAATAATTATTCATGGAAACTTCTTGCATATAATTATCCTTTAATAGAGGTAAAATTTAATGGGAATAAAATTAATGATAACAATTTTACAGAAATTTTAAAATTTAAGGAACATATGATTTCACTTAATTTAACAAATTGTGAATTAAATGATTCTCAATTAAATTTCATCTCTCAATTTGAAAATCTTATGTTTTTAAACATTCAAAATAATCCTATTTCAGACAAAGGGATACCTAATCTAAAATCATTAACACACTTAGAAAAACTTAACCTTTATGGAACAAACGTCTCAGACATCTCTCTAAAGACTTTTTCTGAAATTAAATCACTAAAGAAAATTTATCTCTGGAACACAAAAGTTACTGAAGAAAAACTTAATGAATTTAATCTTGAAAATCCTTTGAAAAAAGCTCTTCTCGGTATTTAAATAAAGACAAAAGAATTGAAATATTAACAGTTACATTTCTCACAAGTACAATTCTCACAAGTGCAATTACTACAATTTCCATCTTTGCAACCATCACATGAACAACTACAACTCATAACTTTTATTTTTATTTAAGTTACAAAATAAAAACGATAAAAAAATAAAGGAAGTTCAAATTTATATACTAAAAAAAAAGAAGAATATTCTTCATCTTTTAAAGTTACTAATTATTTGTAATTATCTTAAAAAAGATTGATTAAACAATCAACCTTAAAGGCTTTTTATCATGAATATTTCTCCAGTATTTCATCCATTCTTTCTTCTAAATTTTCATCATACCTAATCACTTCGAAGTTGATATTGTTGTCGATGCAGTATTGTTTTTTTATTCCATCTCTTTTCTGATTTTCTTTAAAAGCATCATCCCCTCCAAAAAATTCAATACTTTCATAATGTTGTCTTCCATTATACTCGATTACAACATTAGATTTAGATAAATAAAAACCAAATTTTAAGTTTCTATCATCAACCATACCTCAAATATGACTTACCCAACTCACCTCAATGAATTTGCGGAAGGAATTAGCGAAGTAGGAACCCGTATTTCGCACTTATTATTGCAAAGAGAAGATTACCCAATATTGGTGATAATAACTCAATTGCACGTCTACCCATTTCTGGATCGCATCCTCTTGCAAGAATACTCTTGTTCGAGTTGTCACCTGCTTGCGTATTGTCAATACCATCGCTAATATGTCCTATTAATATATCTCTTGAATTTATTTTCATATTAATTTAATTAAAACCAAAATACAAAAAACCCCCTAAAATTAATTAGAGGGATGTGGTAATATACCTATATAACGAACCTCTCCCAAAAAGGAAAGTGGATTTATTTAGGCCTAGTGGGGGTCATTCTTTAAGCTCTTTGTTCAGATTTTTTAGGCTTTTTATGCCACTGGACATAGAATTATAGGATAATTTGTTGCCAATATGTTGCCAATAATAAAACAAAGAATCCATAACTCACTAATAAATAGCTTGTTATGGATTCTTAAAGTACTCGGAGCGGGACTTGAACCCGCATATTTAAGCACCTCCTGTAGCCCCTGTAAAACATAAGAAACCCCTTTAAAGTTAACTAAATCAAGTATATCAATCGTTTTGAGAAGTTAACTAAAGTTAACTAAAATGAGTTGTGATTAAAAAATGGTTGGCAAACGGTTGGCAAGAATTAAAAATGTATTAAATTAGTTTTGATTAAAACTCAATACTTATGGCTACTATTAAATATCAAATCTTAGGCAAAAGCGAAAATGCATCTATTTACTTAAGACTTTCAATTAAACGAGGTGTGAGTCCACGTGCCAAAACAGGTTTACATATAAACCCCAAAGATTGGAGTTCTTCAAATTTTCCCAAAACAAATATTGACACCAATAAAAAGCTAAAATCTGATTTACAGAAGTTAGAAACTTATATTCTAGATAATGTAAATAAAGGGAGTAGTGAAGGTGTTGAGATAAATACCGCCTGGCTAAAGCATAATATAGATTTGCATTTCGGTTGTGCAACAGAAAACAAGCAAAGTGATTTATTAGTAGATGCAATACAAAGTATTATTGATGAAGCATCAACAAGAAAAAACGCAAAGGGGGGATTGGGATTGTCAAAAAGCAGAGTTAATGCATACA
>Ga0310121_10000328_pt1 | contig 52512 bp, 28 predicted proteins | sample CB27_Tmax_986_MG_FD_203504 | JGI IMG/M metagenome (GOLD analysis project Ga0310121, IMG submission 203504) | Marine microbial communities from Western Arctic Ocean, Canada - CB27_Tmax_986 | ecosystem: Environmental > Aquatic > Marine > Oceanic | place: Canada: Western Arctic Ocean | collected... | reverse complement strand
AATACCTGAATTCCATCCAAGCCCTCATGCTGGCCAGAAACACCGCATAACCACGAATTGCACCAGCGGTGGGCAAGCGTTCCTGACTGTCGCCACCTCTACGTTTGTTTCGATAAGCGGGCAACGGTACTCAAACGACAAATTGACAAAAGCGGTACCCTCATCATCGCAACGGTGGCATTGACGCGCAGAAGGGGACTGATCAATGGGGCAATTTCCAGCGGACCGCTTCGATATACGTCTTTTCGTCCGGCTTGCGGTAGCTGTAGACGCTCACCAGTGAACCGTCCGGTGTCTGGACGGTATTTCCAAACCCGCCTCCACTCGATCCGGTGTTTTCGTAGCTGATCACCAGGCGATCGCGGCGGAAGTCCCAGGTGTCACCGTCGTCCTCACTCAGGATGGCCCGCAGCCCGAGCGGGAAACCGTCGGTCGAGCCACTGCGAACCGTAAACGTCAACATCAGTCGACCATCCGCAAGTTTTAAGAACCTCGGGTACATCTCTCCATAGGTTCCGAATCGCTCGCCGTCGGCATGCTTGCGCCAAGACCTACCCGCGTCGGTAGAAATCCAGAGCATCGAGCGATCGCCATTGTCATTTCCGGCGAGATCCTCTCCCGGATTGAGTTTCATTTTCCAGTGGGGCCCCGTACGATCGACCCGCACAACATGCAGCAATCGATTCCGCTCGCCCGCGTAGGTCACGCTCTGGCAGAAAAATCCATCAACGTCGATCCAACCCCTGGTATCAGGCCGCAGATTCTTGTCCCAGGTCTGGCCGCCGTCGCGACTCTGCCAGAGAAACACGTTCTGAGGTGCCAACGTACGACCTTGAGCAATGCTCACGCCGATACAGGCGAGCCGCTTGCCCGGACGCTGTGGATCGGGGATTTCGAACGCTGTCCAATCGCTTTGCGTGGAAGCCCGCGCGGGAAACGGGTCGGGACCAATGCGCATTTCCGACCAGGTTTTGCCGTGGTTTGCCGAGCGAAAGATCTTGCTGTAGGTGTGACCCGATTCGTTGAACGCGTCATTCGCCAGGAAGTGACAGGGCATGATGATCGACCCGTCCGAGAGCACGGTCAGGGAAAATTCACGGCCGTGAATATCATGGCGCTCTTCGCGCGGCAGCCAGGTCTGGCCACCGTCGCGGGACCGAAAGAAAATTGCCCGCTCGCTATAAGACTCCCCCTCCTTCAATTGGTTCTTGGGCACACCTCCGTAAGAAAACGCGACGACCAGCAGATCTCCATTCTGCAACTGGGCGATCCACGGTTTGTAGTCGTTGGGTAATCCCAACGGTGTGCGTACAGCAGGCAGACTTGCCGACTTTATCCGGCTCGGCTGGTAGACCACGATCGGCAGTTTGGTGCGGGTGGTGTGCTCCGCCGCCGGGAGGCCATTTGCGACCATAATCAGCGTCAGCAAGAAAACAGGCATTCGCAAGAGCATAGCAGTTTCCTCCAAAGGGTTAAGCGTCGTCTCGCGGCTGTCTTCCTCTGCCCAGGGTGCGCTGACTCAATGGGAATTGCTCCCCGGGATATTCCTGAGTTTATCAGGGATGCCAGTGCCTCACCACTTTGCCGAGACACCATCCCAAAACCTCCGCGGGAAAGCTGGGGCAATTTTTCTCCCCCGACTATTGCCGTGGTTTGAACCGGAAACAAGGGATCATGGGTTTCCCAGCAGCCGATTCGAGTTGGGCCGACACACAAACATAAGCCGTTGTCCAGGTTGTGGGCACTTTGAGTCTTACGAAGGTTTGCCTGTGGGTTTTCCGTTTCCGCAGCAACGTCGCCTGGGGGTCAAAACGAGCGGAAATTTGCGGATCCGGCCACGACAGAATAAAATAGAAACAGGGTTGGCTTGAGAGAAGTGTTGGCTTGGGAGAAGTGTTGGCTTGGGAGAAGTTTCGAGACAGTTTCGAAAGAGGGGAAGGCGGTTTTGCGGTTGCGGAAAAACAGTACTGTCTGGATGACGCCATATTGCTGGCTGTCTGTTGGTTTGCCATGTCTTTTTGGGACATGGTTGTTCCTGTTCTGTGCCCTGCTTGGCGGGCAGACTTTTACCAACGTGACATCTTCGGTTTTTCCCGGCAGTGGTCCGGGTAATGTCAAGGTGGCCTGGGGTGACTACAACAGCGATGGTTTTGTTGATCTTCACACTGACGGCGTTGTGTGGCGGAATTACGGTGGGGGCAACTTCTACTCGGTGGCTTCAGGCGTCAATGCACCGGTCGGATCTGGTACCTGGGGCGATTACAACAACGATGGGTGGCTCGACCTTTTCTCCTTCAACGGACGCAGGCTGTTTCGCAATGATTGGGGCAGTGTCGAAGGGACAGGTTTTACCGAGATCTCGTTGCCTCAAAATGAGTTCCCGCCGTCGCAAAATGCCCGCAGTGCAAGCTGGGGAGACCACGACAACGACGGCGATTTGGATCTCTACCAGGGCGGCTATGAAAGCCAGTCAAGCGGTTACTATCCGGACACGATCATAAAGAACAACGGCGATGACAACTTCACCGTCACCTGGACCCAGCCGAACGATACGGTTGTGAGCCCCGGACGTCCTCGGCCCGCCCGCGGGGTTACGTCGGCCGACTTCGATCGCGATGGGGATATCGATGTCTATGTTTCGAATTATCGACTGGAGACCAATGGGCTTTATGTCAACGATGGTTCGGGCAATTTTACAGACCAGGCGCCAACGCGAGGCGCAACAGGGGGTACTGGTCATACGATCGGATCGGCCTGGGGAGATATGAACAATGACGGTTACCTGGACCTGTTCGTGGGCAACTTTTCACACCCTTGGGGTTCCCAACCAGGTTCACAGTTTCTGGCCAATACGGGCCCTGGGGGTGGCTACAGTTTTCAAAACCAGCTGGAGTGGGCCTATGGTAACGGTGAGTGGCAGGAGTCGTATGCTTCACCAACCCTGGGCGATTACGACAACGATGGAGATCTCGACCTTTTTTTCACGACCGTTTACGAGGTTGGTAGCTACGGCATTCCCAATTTCCCCCGACTTTACCGCAATGATGGCAACTGGAATTTTACGAACCAGACTAACAGTGCCGGGCTCAGCGGGCTTGGGCCAACGTACCAGGCCGCTTTCGCCGATTACGACAATGATGGCGATTTAGACCTGCTCACCCACGGCAAACTTTTCAGGAACAACGGTAACAGCAACCACTGGCTCAAGCTGAAAATGGTTGGCGACGGGCAAACGATCACGCGCGATGCCGTGGGGGCCCAGGTGCGCATTCAAGTGGGCGAGGAAACGCTTACACGACAAGTCGAGTTTGGCACGGGCGAGGGCAACCAGAATGACCCCACGTTGCACTTCGGGCTCGGCAGCCATGCAGGTACCGTCGACCTGACAATCGCCTGGCCCGGCGGTGGCACCCAGCTCGTCTCGGATCTGGCGGTCGACCAGCTGCACACCATCGACTTTGATCCAGGTGATATCGTAACACAATGGGTTGGAGACTCGAGTAGTTCCTGGCATGCGGCTGAAAACTGGGTGCCGCGCACCGTACCCAACAGTAGTTTTGTTTCGGCACTGTTGCCTGGTTCGTCCACGAGCGTGACGAACATTTCACTGGTTCAGCAAGCCACGGTCGAAAGCCTCCAGATTGCCAGTTCCAACACTTATCACGTCAGGGGACCCGGTTCGTTGCAGATGGACTCGACCGATGGGATGGCCAGCATTGAAGTTACCAGTGGCGATCACAGGGTCGATACCGATTTGGAAGTGGTCGACGATACCATGATCCATATCGCCACCGGTGCTTCGTTGAGTCTTGGCGGAAACACAAACCTGGGCGGCCGGACGATCACCAAGGATGGAGCAGGCACCCTTTACCTCGACGGCACAACCCAATTGGCCGGCAGCACGCTGAACATCGTTGCGGGTGCCATTGGGGGGGAAGGAGAAATCATCGGCGACTTCCAGATCAACAGCGGTGCCATAGCCCCCGGGCGTGAAGATCCAGGTGCCTCTGTTTGCGACTTCTCGCGATCTTGTAACCAAATGAAGGTACTCGGTGACTTTGAGCTGGGTGCCGACGGCACCATGGCGGTTGAAATCGGTGGGGCTTTGACCAGTCGTTACGACCACCTTTCTGTGCAAGGCACGGCGGAACTCAACGGGTCCATTGAGATCACACTCACCGATGGTTACCAGCCAGAAGCCGGTCGACAGTTCATGGTCCTGGCTGCCGACGAGGTCGTTCACAACAACGTTTCCCTGACAGGTCCCGCGGCCAGTTTTTTCACCCTTCACTTCAATCAGAAGAGCGCCATCCTCGAAGCCGTTGTTCCCGTCTACCAGTGGTCCCTCACGACCGGTGGCGACTGGCATACCGATGGAAACTGGTCGCGGCCTGGCTTTCCCAATGGCTTGCTGACCGTGGAGTTGACCGGCGCGATTGCCCAGGTTGTGAATATTGAGGTCAACGCACCGGTCACTTTTGCCCGGATGCAGATCGATGGCCCCAACTCGTACCGGTTAACGGGGTCCGGGGAGCTTCAATTGCGAGGTGGCACCGGGGGTGTGGTCATCGATGTGCTGGCCGGCGACCATCAATGGCAGATCCCTGCGACCGCAACGAGTGACACCACGTTCAACATTGCGGCAAACTCCCAGTTAACACTCGCCGATTCGTTTGATTTCGACGGTGTGACCATCACAAAACAAGGGAGTGGAACACTGCAGTTTGATGCCACCGCCACCGGCAGCGGTCAGCTTGACGTGGTGGAAGGAACGATCGGTGGTGATGGCGTGATCGGTGGCAGTCTGCAGGTTACCGCTGGTGCCGTAGCGCCTGGCACCGGGACCGGCGACCTTGAAGTTCGAGGGACGTTTACCCTCGAAGCGACCGGGACGCTGGAAATTGAAATCGCCAGCAATTTGTCGACCAACTACGACAGGCTGAACGTGATCGGCGAGGCCATTCTCGACGGAACCTTGAGTGTTGAGCTGCTGGAAGGTTACCAACCGGTCGCCGGGACAAATTTCCTGGTTTTCACGGCCAGCCAGTTGACCAACAACGGCCTGACCCTCGCCGGCCCGGACGCGGACAGCTTCAATTTACTTGTCACCGGGACGAACCTTATTCTCAGGGCGGTCAGCCCAGGTGATACCTCGACGGTACCCGAGCCGGCCAGCGCAATCCTGCTGCTTGTCACAGCGTTTGCCGCTAGCGGGAGCAGTCGTCAAGTGACCGGGGGCTTACGGCGCCGTTTGTAGCCGGCCGGTGGGGTCCACCGGATCCACAATCATCACGACGCGCGGCGCAATGGCCTCGACCAGGTTCGGGAGGTCGTAATATTCCAGCGCGAACGGAACCACGTTGGTGAGTTGATTTTTTCCCAAGGGTGTGCTCACAACATCAACCCAGGAGGTGACAGAACCGACCAGCTTCAGTTTTGCGATGGTTGGATCGAGGGCTGCCGCGTGCAGCGCGGGAGGTCCGGCGGCGCCCTCGCCAATCAATTCGATCGCAGCCGGGTCGACATCGTCACGTGACACCAGGAAACGAACTGCCGCGAGGATGTCTTCGGTGCGTTGGCCCAACAGTGGCCGTCCCAGGTTCTGGGCTAGCATAGCTGTTTCGTAGTCGGTTCCAAAGTAACCACGCGAAAAGTCCGGTGCCGTGGCAGCCGTTTCGCCAAAGCCGCGGACATCCATGCTCAAGACCATCTTGCCGTTGGTGAGATGATCACTTACCGCAGCATGCCGAAAAATGTCCTCGCCGGTGGTCATGTCGTCCGGTTTACCTTTCCCGGAAACGTAAATCACGACCCCGCGACGGCCGGGGCTTTCGGCCATGGGCTTCATGAAAAGCACAGGGACCGGGACTTCGCCTTCCCGCTCAAGGACCAGCTTTTCGATCGTAAAGAGGGTTCCGTCCTGGGCGGTGGAGTGGGCAATTCCGGTTGACGGATCGGTGCCATATCCCAACTGGACCTCATCTTCGGTCGGGACCATGCCTCGACTCGTGACTCGTGGGTTGTTGACCGGTAGGCGAATTCCGGCGAGCCGCTGAACTTCCGCGAGTGCCGCGCGGGTGGATGCGGCGGTACTCCAACGCGATTTTCGAGCGATCTTGAATGCGTCGGCTCGCTCGCGATTGAGCTCGTAGAGGCTCCTGCCCTTGAGTTCCCACAGCACCTGGCCGGTGGACGTGCATTGGAGAGCTTCGGCATCCTGGACTTCCATTTCCGGTTCAACCGGGTTGTCATCTTTTCCCAACAGGTGGCGGCGCAGAAACCGCATTGCGGCCTGGCGGCGGGGCAGGGAAAACCCATGCTTGTCGGGATACTCGAAGTACTCGACATTTTGACCAACCCCTAAAAGTTCATAGAATCGTTGCGCCTCGGCAAACGTTTCTTTCGAACCTTCGATATCGAACTCGTCATAGGTTGCCAGGCACATCAGCACGCGCCGCGGCGCAGCGAGCGTGAGAAAGTCGGCGTGTTCAATCCCCATCGCCGTCTGGTTGGGGAAATTCTGCTCGGCATCCTGTGGACCCATCGTCTCGAACATTTTCTCTTGGGTGGTCAACCAGCAACTCGGGGCAGCAGCCAGGATCCGATCGTCAAGCGCCACCAGGTAAGCAGTCAGGGTTCCACCCCCCGAATTTCCCGTGCAGCCGATTTTACGGCCGTCCACTTCGGGCCGACTTGCAAGGTAATCGATTCCTCGCATACCGCTGTGCATCATGTGGTTGGCGGCTCCCAGGCCCACGAGATTTCCCGCGACCCCGGCCGCGTGATGTTCGATGGCAGGACCGACGACCGGGCGGCCGTGGTCATTGAGGATTTGCCGCCGCTCCGCCTGGCCAATCGGATCGTAGATCAGGGCCGCCATCCCGTTTTTGGCCAGCGAAATACACATCTTCTGGTAGCTCGGATACGCTTTGCCCAAGCGGCTGTGACCACATGGCACCAGCACGCCGGGAACCGGTGGATCGGTCTGTTCTGGCAAATAGAGGTTGGCCGTTACATGGTGCCCGGGATGACTTTCGTAAATCACTTTTTCGATCGTGTAACCATCGCTGTCGATTTTGCCCGTGACACGGGTATTGAGAGGAGTTTTTGCGGGAAAAGGACCATTGATGGCAAGCAGCCGCTGGCGGATTTTTTTCCTGCGGGCTTCAAGCTGCCCGGCCGTCGTGATTTGCGCAATTTCGGCACGGCGTGCGTCAAACTGCTTTTTCGCTTCCTTAAGCAGATGGTTTTTGAGGAGTTGTGAGGAGTCGGTTGCCTGGTGCTCGGCTGGGAGAACCAGGTAAGCATGTGGATCCTCAGCCTTGGCAGCAGCGGTGGTCGCCCAAAAAAGAGACCACAGGCAGGCTCCGAAAATCACAGGTCGCGACATCGAGTTTTCCTCATCCATGGGCAGCAAACCATCCAGGCGGCAGCCCTGTTCTCAAAAGTGTGGCCAATCTTAAATCACCGTGTCGGGGACACTAATCGGCAGGCAATGGTTTACGCCGCCCCAGAGGAATCAAGCTCACCAGCATACCAACGGCAAGCTGAACCACCACCCCTAGCGGCATAGACCAAATAAATCCGATTCCATTGGCCCCAGTAAAATCCTCCCAAAAATTGATGGCCACGACAACAATCAGGCCACACGCGGCACCGACCATTGTGCCCAGGACGGTGGCCCAGCGGACAAACATCGCCATGAAAAACAGGCCTGCCAGCGGACCCACCAGTAGATTGACCACCTTGTAGCTGATCTCCAGCAGGTTTCCCTTGACCACGCCCACGTAAGAACTTAGGGCGACTACCGCCACCCCGATCAAGATCGAAACCCACTTGGCCAGCCGTACGTGCTCCGAGTCGGTTCTCTTACGGGTCGATTTGCGAAAACGGTCGATAAAGTCGACGATCACCACTGAGCATGACGAGTTCACACCCGAGGAGAGGCTCGACATGGCAGCGGCCAGCAGTGCCGCCACCACCAACCCGGTAATGCCCACCGGAAGCCCTACCAGGACAAACCTGGGGAAGAGTTTGTCGGCGTCGCTAAAGAGGCGCTGCCCGTCGGAAATCAAGTGTGGGTTCTTGGCAAAGAACGCCCACAGCGACAGCCCCAGCATGAGGAACAGGCCATCGACCAGAATGCTCGCCGAGAGCGACGTGATAATCACCCGTCGGGCTGCCTTTGTATCGCGGGTGGCCAGGTAACGTTGGATAGCCATCTGGTCTGACGATGACGTACAGATCCACCAGGTAAACGATGCGAGCATGGCGCCCATCACCGTAACGCGAATGTTGGGCGTGTAAAACAAGGTGGGCTCAACCCAGTGAGGGGCCCACCGCTGAGGCCACCAGGCACTGACTCCTCCCATCCAGACGGTCACCAGGACCAATGTGATGATGGCACCTGCAAACAGGATAAGTGTTTGAACGACGTCGGTAATGACGACTGCCCGCAGGCCTCCCATTGAGGTGTAAATGATCGTAATGGCCCCCAACACGGCACACACGTACGGAGTTGCTTCGGTAGGCAATCCCATCAGGGGCACCAGCACCTTGCTGGCACCGGCGTAGATGATCACAGCCATCCATAAAAGACGCAGCGAAAGGAAGAACACCGAGGCCAGCACGCGGACCGACAGGCCGAGCCGGATTTCGAGGATTTCGTACGCGGTGGTGACTTTCATCTTCATGATAAAGGGGATCACCAGCCAGCCGACCACCAGGGCGGTGATCGGGTGGGCCAGCACAACACACATCATCATGGGGCCGTAACGGATGACTTCGCCCGGCCAGGCCAGGTATGACACGGCGCTGAGCATCGTGGCGAACAGCGACAATCCCACACCCAGGGGGTGCATTTTTCGGCCGCCCAGCAGGTAGTCGTCGGTGTTGGAGGTCCGCCGCGAGTAGTACCACCCGATGGCAAGCATCCCGAGTGCATAAGCTCCGATCACAACCCAGTCGAGCGGTGCCAGGCGGCGCGTGCCCCGACGGTCCAGCCGTAGCGCGGCGTAGGCAGCCGATGCGCGAACGTGTCCCGAGGGGTCCTTCATGAGGTGCTCAAGCGCGAGCAGGTCCTGATGCGTGGCCAGCAGGCCAAGTGCTTCGCAGGCCCCGGCCCGATCCTCCGCCGAGCCGGTCTTGGCCTGCTCGAGCAGCTTATTTTTCTGCTCCAGTCTGCTCTCTTCGGGAGCATGCACGGCAGCTGCGGCGCTCAAGCCGGGGCGGGCTGGTGAGCCAGGGGGTTCCTGCCCGGCCAGCGCGATTAGCTTGCGTGCCGTTTGTGGCGTTATGCTCGGCATCTGTCGCAGCGCATGCTTTGCAGCGGCGGCCCGGGTAGCGGCATCGTTCGACTCGAGTAACGTGACCAGGGCTGCTTCGGCCTGCTGATGGTCGGCGGCAAGCTGAAGCCAACGCTCGTTGGCTTCGAGCACGTGCGGGTCAACCTCCGGAGGTGACTCGTCGTGGTCGTTGTCGATCGAATGTCCGAGCCGGCCCAGGGCACTGGCCGCTTCCTGCCGGCCGGGGCCGGAAGGCTTGCGGGCAAGCTGGCGGAGATTTTCGATCCACAGCTGCTGCTGGTGGTCGTGGGCCGCAGCGCCTGCCAGCGCCTCCCAGAGGGTGATTTTCGATTCGATCGCAAGCTGGCTTTGGGCCAACTTCGTGCGGACGGTTTCTTCCACATCCTGCGGGTAGTCGAGGCTCATCAGGAACCGTGCAGTCGGGCCCCATGTCGCGAAGTCGTCGTCTTGGAGTGCTTCGCGAAGCACGCTCAAGGCGTGGTTGCGTCGTTGGTCACCGCCGGTTGTGGGGTCGCCGGCAGCGGTCGCCCGGCTTGCCAAAGCCGCCAACAAAAAGGAGAACGCTACCAGTCCGATGGCGCTCGCGGCTGAAAAACCGTGGGCTGCAACTGGGGTAGAGCCGGATAGCCATCCTGCCGCAGCGGGAGCGTTGGTGCGTTCAAACAAGGGCGTATCGGGGCCTCCGCGCTTAAAGGGTTGAAACCCTGTGGGTCGTCGGGCGGTTCACCAGGGAGCCTGGAATCTGAGACAAAAACGTGCAAGGGCCGCTTCTGTCCTGACCCAACAGTGTAAAGCTTCACCTGGAAACTTAGAACCGAGAGACGGCTCTTGCCCGGATCATCAAGCTTTACTCGTCGGTAAGTTCGAACGTAAAATCGTTCGGTCCCTCTTCGGTAACCGTCGCCGAGAGGTCGGTCATTATGGCCGAGGAATAACGGTCTGGAAGTAACAGCTCGCGATCGTAAAAGGCCCATTGCTCGGCCTCGGATCGGAAAATATAAGAACCGTCGGGGTTCTTTTTGGGTGTGAACTTCGGCTCGGCGGCCTTGATGATCGTCACCACGTGCTGACCAAGCGCGGCCCCGTCACCCTCTTCCCAGGTGGAAAGCTCAAAGCGGCCCTGGGCATCGGTCACGCCACTGGATGGTCGTCCCACACTTCCCATGAATCCCACGGTTGCCCCTTCAAGCAACTTGCCGTTGTGGTACACCGTGCCGGTCACTGGGACGGTGCGCGGTCGGTCCGAGCGGCGGCAACTTGTTGCGGCTGTGAGGGATGCGACCAGTAGCACGACGACGAAACGGGGGACTTGGGACTCCAGCTGGAAAGCTGGGTTTATGAATCGTGACCACTGAGTCATGAGGTATTTCGTCAATTCCGCTTGAAATTAGAGCGGCTAAATTGGATCGGCAACTTCGCTGTCGCGGCGATCGCCGTAACGTTGATAGTTCCGATAGTCGATATTCTCGCTAATGAAGTGGACCGAGCCATCCGCAAAAGTGAACTGGGCACCGCCCGGGTGCTTTGATTTGAAACCGGGTGACACTTGCCAACTCCGATGGTGGTGGCATCGACAATTCCCGCTGGGATCGACGTTATTGGGAGTCCAACAGGCGTTTTCCGGGCAGGTGTCCCAGTTGAGTGGTGCCGTGGTGCCAGCAACCACGCCAATTTCCCGCCACCATCCGATCAGGTGCATGGTCGAGCACAACGGCCGCACTTCGCCAAAGGCAATCGTGTTGCTCGTGCCATCGGTGATGTGCTTGATTGAACAGCCAGCGCCCGCGTAATAACCAAATACGCCGGAGACTTCACTTATCTTGTGAGTTTGGCCCCAGAGGGCAGTTCCAGTGCCGGGGGACGGCTGGCGAAAGAAATTCCCTCGGTAGACAGGATGGCACATTGGGGAAGTGGGTACCCTTTGCGCGCCCATGCTGGGGAGATAATTTGAAAGAGCCCGTTTGAGGTGCGCGCAGTGCCCGCTGACAAACCACTTTGGTGCAAAACCTTCGTGGTCATCACTGGGGCAAATAAAATCGGAAAGGGACGTCGTAAACAGCCACTCGTAGGGTCCGCCGCTTTTACAATCAATGGCAACATCCTGATAGGTAGACCATTCCGCACTCCAGTTCACCGAGAAGTCGATATGGTCGTAAATGTCGGAGTGTCCCAAGTGGGGTAGCAGCAGGACCAGCGCGCTGCCGTGCTTGGTGCGAAGGTGGTATGGTGGTCCAAGTCCGTTGGTTGAATAACCGGGCGGAAAGGTGGAGTGGGACGAATGGTAATTGTGCAGTGCGATGCCAATTTGCTTGAGCTTGTTACTGCAGTCGATCCGCCGCGCTGCTTCGCGCGCAGTTTGAACTGCCGGCAACAGCATCGCGATCAAGATGCCAATGATCGCGATCACGACCAACAGCTCTACCAACGTGAACGCACGGCTGCTTTGTCGACGCATAGCCTGAGGACCTCTATCGCAGGTAATGACAATCTCTCCCTGTCGAACCAGCAAAACGACGGCGACAGCGGAGGCACGACCATACCGCAGCCTGACGCGGACCGATCTTCCGTCAAGCCGGTTCTTGCCATTTATGTGGGGGACCCATCCCATCGAGCGGGTGACCCAACCCATCGAGCGGGTGACCCAACCCTTAAGTTACAGGTATTAATCAAAAATGACACACGTCAACCCCCGAAAAAATAAACATATTTGTTCAGGAGAGATTTGACAACCGGGCAGGCACTTATTATACTCACGGTTACACAGTTTTGTAAAACTCGTTTTGTATCGTTTGTAAAACCTCAAGACCGTTGCTACCTCAACCATGAGTTCTGACTTGTAGCTGCATGGGGACAGCAGGGGCGGCGAGTTCTACTGTCTGAACTATTGCAGGTGACTGGGTTTAATGAAAATGAGCATGGAAAGTCGTCTCAAAAGCCCGTCCACGCTTATCGTTGGCTGGTTTTTCTACCGCGCTATTGCCCACCCTCTAACGGGCAAGGCAGCTCTTATCTTCCGTGCCATGAGTAGCACGACTGCTGTTTTGGAGTTGCGTGCGTTAATCGACCGAAACGGTTATTTCATGTCTGGCATCAAGGTAACTGCCGGACGCCTCTCCCGCCTGGCACGCAGATTCTTCCCCGGTGTTGTTGGCCCTCGAGTCTTCGCTACGGCTTTTGCCCCAGTGGGCCAGGAGTGCCAATTCAACGTTAGAAATAGCTTTGGTACGTTGTCGGCTACAACAAAGACAGTGCTAGAAGAGCCGGTTGGCAGGAGTATTGAATGTTTTGTTTTTTCATAATTTGGAGATTCCCATGAACGCCGCTGAAAATTCCTGGACATCACGTTGTGGTTTGCTGTTGAGTTCGGCCGATATGGGTGACAAATTGAAAAGCGGCTTGATCGCATCGGTGATTGGCATGCTGGTAGTGGTACCCGTGTCGACGTACGCCGTCACCGTATCGCAGGATGGGGTGGAGCTTCAGAGTGAGACCTTCGAGGGCGATACGGCCGGAACGCATCCCGCGAACTGGAGTCCCAAGGATGGCAGGCCACCGTCGGCCAACAACTTGGTGCTCAACGACGTTTCCCCCGGCCCGGCCCACGTTGGCGGCACCCAGTACCTTCTCCTGGACCGAGCCAACAACAGCAATAGCGACGGCCGCGCCTACATTAACGGTTGGACGGAGTTCAACACGGGCACAGCGGCAGCCTCGTTGATGCTCTATGTTCCCTCAACCAACAATCCTCAGAACGCTCAGATTGGTTTCGGCAGTAACCTGAGCAACGGGCTCGCGGTAATGGTCGGACGAGAGACGCGTGGTGCAATCGAGTACTACGACGAAGCTGCTAGTGGCTGGGCCGCGATTGAGACCACCTACTCCGACGATGTCTGGCAGCAGTGGGACCTCGAGTTTAACCTGGATACGGGCATGGCCTCGATCTGTGTCGATGGTGAATGCTTGAGTGATCTCGACACGGGCAGAACGGGCGTCACGATCAGCCGGCTGGAAATCGAGGCGGGCTGGGATGGCACCGCACCACACAGCAAGTTGTACATTGACGATGTCGGCGAGGGTGGACCGCCGCCGTCAAATACCGATTGGGTATGGGGTGTCGATTCGGGCAGTTGGAATGCGCCGGGTAGCTGGACACCCGCTGGCGGGCCGCCTCGTACCAACGCACACAAAGCGACCTTTGGCGGTTCCATCACGACGGCATCAACCGTGCTGGTGGACTCGGCCGTCACGGTTGGGACGATCGAACTGAACAACGCAAACCGGATTAACATCGCCGGTACTGCCGCCGTTACTCTTGAAGCAGAAACTGGCAACGCGTCCATCGACGTTCAGGCCGGCAGCCATCAGTTCCAGGTCCCAGTGACGCTTAACAGCAACACCGGAGTTTCGGTCGTCGCAGGCGAGTCGCTCGATTTTGACGGCCCGGTGGATCTCAACGGCAATACGCTCGATATTTCTGCTGCCCTTGGCACAGTCAACTTTTACCACAGTGTTCAGGACACCGCAGGCGGTGGCGCAATCAATAACGCCGGTACGCTTGGCGGAAGTTCTTCGATTGGTGGTGACCTCAACAGTGATGGCACCCTCCTGGTCCAGATTGCCGGCAGCGGACATGACTCGCTGGAGGTCGGTGGCGTGGCTACCCTAAACGGAACGCTGGCCGTCGAACTGGCGGGCGACTACACCCCCTTGGCTGGGGAAACGTTTACCGTGCTCTCGGCCGGATCGCTGGTCGATGATGGCATCGCCCTGGGCGGCTCAGCCGCAGGTCTGTTTAATCTTGAGGTTGCCGGTGGCAGCCTTGTCCTGACCGCAATCCCCGAACCGTCTACGATAGGGCTAATCGGCCTGGCCGTGGCATTGTTGGCCGCCTGTGGGTCGCGCAAAGTTACCCGGGTTGCCCTGGTGGGGATCGTTGCCACATTGGCAGTGACCAACTTCCAGCCGCTCGAGGCTGTTGAAATCACCCACTCGGTCACCGGCGTGATATTCCAAGACACCTTTGAATCACCCGCCGAGCCGGGGGATATCTTTGCCGATGGCCCGGGGTTTGCTGAATGGACTGGTAATAGCCTTGGCGCGCTTAACCAAAGCACCAATAGCACCGACTTCGCAAATGTTGGCTCTCAAAGCGGTAAGTTCATTCGTGGACCCAGCAGTGGTGGCCGGGCCGAGGGCATATTCGACGGGTTTTCGACCAGTGGCACGGTCACAGCCAAGTTCGCCACCTATGTCAATTCCGAGAACGTCCTTAGCAATACGCCGTTTCAGATTGGGTTTGGAGACACCCTGGCCGGCCGGCTTCAGTTTTTGGCCAAAACAACAAGCGGAGAAATCGTGGCCAATGATAGGAATAACCCTGGTCAGGAGTTTGGTGTTCCTTTCGTTCAAGACCAATGGCAGAACTGGGTGGTTAACATCGACCTGGATAATGAAACCTATGAATACAATGTCGACAACGCCAGCAGCGGAACCCTCAATCTTCGCAACAACCTAGGGTCCGACAGTAAGGACATGTGGTTGATGGAAGTCGAAGCGGGTGTTGGCGATACCTTCTACATGGATACCTATCTTGAACCGGCCGAAACTACCGATTTCAGCTGGAAATTAGGGGCAGGTAACGATTGGAACGCGGCGACCAGTTGGTTGCCGTCGACGGTCCCCAATGCCAACAATCATACCGCCACCTTCGCGGGTAAAATCAATGCTGACGCGACGGTCTATACCAACTCGGCAGTGACTGCCCGGCAGATTGTTTTCGACAACAGTGACAACCTCTACAACATCGCCGGGACCGGTCAGGTGGTGCTCGACAATGTCGATGCAGGAAATGCTGCGATCGATGTGCTCGCTGGCACCCACCAGTTCCAGGCCATGGTCAGTTTGCTGAGAGATTCTGACGTTACGACTGCTGCGGCAGTCGAAGGTGGGAGCGAGGCTGGGGTGCTCAGTTTTGATGGGCCGGTTGCCCTCAATGGCAATACCCTCAACATCACCGCCGGCAGTACGGTCAACATCAATCACGCTGAAGTTGGCGCCGCCAGCGGCACGGTGAGCAATTCCGGCACGTTGGGGGGCACCGACATGAACGCCATTAATGGTGGCCTCACCAACAATACTGACGGTACGCTCGGCATTAATATTGGTGGCACGGGGCAGTACGAGTTTGACTCTTTCCAGGTTGCCGGGGCGGCCGACCTGGCCGGCTCGCTCAGCGTCGAATTGGCCGAGGGTTTCACGCTCAGCGGCAATGAGTCGTTTGAAGTGCTGACTGCCGGTTCACTGGTCAACAGCGGAATTTCGCTCAGCGGCCCGAATGCGGCTGACTTTACACTGGACGTAAACACAGCGACCGGAGTGGTGACTCTCAGTGCCGGTGGGGGAGGCGGTGGACTGGCTGGCGATTTTAACAACAACGGAACGGTCGATGCAGCCGACTTTACCGTCTGGCGCGACAATTTGGGTGCCCAGGACGAATCGACCCTTATGGGGAACGGCGATGGCAGCGGCGTCATCGATGAAGGTGACTATGCCCTCTGGTTCGGAAATTTTGGCAACGGTTCAGGCAGTGGTAGTGGTTCTAGTGCGGTGCCGGAACCGGCTGCCTGTTTGCTGTTGGCTTTTGCCGGCAGCCTTGTTGGTCTTTGGGCACCACGTTTTAGAAGGTAAACACGGGAGAGTCCATCGAGGAAAGACAATGTGTGGCATCACGTTTTGTTGATTCAATCATAGGGGAGTATTTTTTTCACTTAGCAATCGGGAGGTAAAAGCAAGATGGTAACGGTACCTATCATGACAGTAGGAAATAAATGCAGCAGAAGAGGCAAATGCTCGACCGACTCAACCGGTCCGAGCATGGAAGTAGAAGTAACAGTATTTAACCATTTTTTTCATCCAGCCGCGGCATAAAGTGCCGCAAGGAGAGAGACTCATGAGACGTTTTTTGATCGTAGCGGTGGCTAGTATGCTATTGCTGAGCGTGTTGTCAGTTCCAACCAATGCTGTCACGATTTTTCAGGATGGCATCTCTGTTCAGAGTGAGACCTTCGAGGGCGATACGGCCGGAACGCATCCCGCGAACTGGAGTCCCAAGGATGGCAAGCCAGCGTCGGCGAACGTTGTGGTGATGGACGCAGCAGCTCCTGGACCAGCCCACGCTGGCAGCACCCAGTACCTTCTCCTGGATCGAGCCAACAACAGCAATAGCGATGGGCGTGCCTACATTAACAGTTGGTCAGCGATGAGCAGCGGCACGGCCAAAGCCTCGGCGATGCTCTATTTTCCCTCAACCAACAATGCTCAGGAAGGGCAGATTGGTTTCGGCAGTAACCTGAGCAACGGGCTTGCGGTAATGGCCGGACGAGAGACGCGTGGTGTAATCGAGTACTTCGACGAAGGTGCTGGTGGCTGGGCCGCGATTGATACCACCTACGCCAACGATGCCTGGACGCAGTGGGACATCGAGTTGAACCTAGATACAGGCATCGCTTCGATCTGTGTCGATGGCAGCTGCTCCACTGGTCTTGATACAGGCAGAACGGATGTCACGATCAGCCGGCTGGAAATTGAGGCGGGCTGGGATGGCACAAATCCACACAGTAAGATTTATGTCGACGACGTTAATCCGATTCCTGAGCCGTGCACGATCGTCTTGCTAAGCATGGTCGCTGCGATGGGCCTTGGTTTCCGTCGCCGTTAGGCAGAACCGGCTGGTTGGGCGACCCGCCAGAACGACCGAAAATAGCATGTATCCAAAGACGTGAGCGAGTCTCGCGGACGAGTCTCCTGCGCCTTGCTTTGTCTGAAGGTACGCGCTTAGTGGACGGTGCGAAAGTCATCGAGACGTCGGGCAAACTCGTCTGGGTTGGCCGCCCGGCCATCCCCAGAAGAAGCAAAAAAGACTGCGTAAAACTGCCCAGCAACTTTTGGAATCAGAAGAAAGAAATAGAGGCATCCGAATGAGCGATCATCCTAGAATTTTACGGCCCGCTTTCATGGAAGTTGTGGTTTTCACCTTGGTTGCCATGGGTTGCCTGTTGCCCTGTAGGGCGGATGAGGGTTCGGAGCCAAAAACCTTGGTCCTGCTGGCCGATGACTTTGAAACTCCCCAGCCGGACCAACCCTTGCAGGCAACCACCGGCGCATGGCAGGGAAACGATGGCGTGATGCTCAAGGCAGTGGTTGACAGCAGTGACCTGCCCGGCGCACCCCACGAAAAAAGTACCAAGTGGGCCAGGCTTGACCGGGCTGATGGCGGTCGGAGTGAAGGCCACTTCGGCCTTAAGGACCTGAGGCCGATTGGTGGCAAATTGTACGTTTCTTTCAATATGTACATTGTCCGCAACGATGCGGACAAATTTCCTGCTGCAGCGGTTGCCGAAATTGGCCTCGGTAGCACGCTGGCCGGTTCGGTAAACATCGTGGCCGGACGCGAAACGGGTAACCGGGTCACTTCCAACGACGGAGAAAAACCAGGGGTTGATCGCGACGTTCAATTCAAAGACGACACCTGGCAGGCGTGGCAGATCTGGGTCGATCTCGAAAACAAAACGTACGAATACGCCGTCGATGATGCGAAAAGTGGTGTGTTGAAAATTCGCAACCAGGGAGACGAGGCGTTCAAGCTGATTGAAATTGAACCTGGCACGGCTGGCAACCTGGGTAAGGACTCGGTCATCTACCTGGATGACATGTCGGTGACCTACGAAGTGCCGGGCGACCGTGTTGCCTTGTTGGAAGAGCAGCGTCGATCGCAAGAAAGGCAGCAGCAGAAACAGCAGGAGTTGGCAGCACACGAAGCGCTACTTCGGAAAAATGGGAGTCGCGACGCCTACTACCTCTACGGTACGCCCGATGACATTGGCCACCGCACCCAACTGTTCCTCGATCGATCCTCGTACGCGGATCGCTGGGACGTTTACCAACGCATTAATCAACCGCAAAAGGCGCCCACCAATCCCATCATGATGCCGGACCAGCCTTGGGAGCATTCGATTGGCCTGCCGAATGTGCTCTACGACGAGCAAATGCAGAAATTTCACATGTGGTATGCGAACTACGATACCGGGAAATGGGGTGGTGGAAAGACCGTAAAAAATTACAAACGGACAGCCTACATGATGTCGTATGCCGAAAGCACCGATGGGGTTCACTGGACGAAACCGCTCATGGACAAGGTCCCGTACATGGGATACGAGAAGACCAACATCCTCATGACTGGAAACTCCACGGTCCAGGAGTTTGTCGTTATCCACACACCTGAACATCTCCGCGAGCGTGGTCGGTTTATGCTCTGGTATCGTGACCATATGCCAGGCTTTGGGAGTTGCGTTAACGTGGCCTACAGCGACAACGGAGTTGATTGGACTTTGCACGACGAGAACCCGGTCTACAAGAGAGCACTCGACGCGCAACATGTCCCGGTGTGGGATGAGCAACGCCAGATTTGGCTGCTCTACGCCCGCCCCCAACAACTGGCCGCCAACGAATCACATTATTCGGCGGAAAATTCCCGCACCCGCATTTCGGTGACGGTAAGCCATGACATGAAGAATTGGACACCCGCACGGCAGGTGTTAGGCCCGGATGAACTCGACCGCAGCGACGAGCCGGGCAACAAGGGACACTTCTTCGATCGCATGTCGGCCCTGAAGTGGGGCAATCAATACATTGGCTTCCTGGCCATCCAGCCCCGGCATGGTCACGATAATGGCTGGATCGAGATGGCCACCAGCCCCGATGGTTTTCGCTGGCACCGGTCGCCGCTACGTGAGCCCTTTATCCCCAACGGTAAGGAAGGCCAGTGGGATGCGGGTCACACCTGGATGTTGACGAGCATTGTCGAGCGGGGGCATTTCCTCTACCTCTATTATGTTGGCGCGTCCCAGCCCTGGCGACAGCGGTACCCCGACAACACCCGCACCATCGGCATGGCGCAGATTCGTAAAGACCGGTTTATTGGCCAGTACGGTGACGTGAACGGTGGGTGGCTGTTGTCGCGTGAAGTCAAAGTGACAGGCAATCGACTTTTGGTCAATATTGCACCGGAACACCGGGCCTGGAATCATCAGCACCACGGCTACGTAAAGGTGGAGCTGCTTGATCGCAATGGAGGTGTGTACAGCTACCAACATTTGCCTGGCTTTGGCCAGGACGACTGCGCCCGGTTGCGTGCCAATGAATACGAAATGGTTGTCAGCTGGAAAGGCAATCCTGACATTTCGTCTCTGCGCGGAAAACCGATTTATATTCGATTTTGGCTGAAGTCGGCCTACCTGTTTGGATTTCGGTTTGCGGATCAGTAACGACGGGTGTGGCCAGACGATTTGGTTGTGCCACAAACGGGCTGAATCTCTGGGCAACCGTTGACGTTCGCGGTATCTTGAACTGTGTCTGGAACCGGTGATTGCCATGGCTAGGCGAGTTTCGAGCTGTTGGATCGACCCAGCCAAGACGGATGATTGTGCCGAACTCGGTGTAATCGAGAGGGAACGGCGTATTCGTCAGGCGGTCAGCGCGGCAAACCAACCGACACGCTTTTGGTAGAAGTTCACATGCTTGTTTAAGGTTCCATTTTGTAGACACAGTGAAGGTACGAAATGCACGATGTTGGTCGAAGATTTCACTTCGTGGTTTATGTTGACCGGGGGTATCAGCGACCCGTAGCAACTTGGTATTTGACAGCTAGCCTGGTGGCGTTGGTGTTTCTGCTTGCCCCGGCAAGCGCCGATTCCCCGGCCGATCCTTTTGTCCAGGACCAGTTCGCCATTGGGCTGTGGGTCGATCCCCCGGCCGACGACCAGATGGATCGACGCTACGCGGAAATTGCCGAGGCCAATTTTAATCTTGTGCTGGGCGGGTTTGGTGCTGATCGACCAAACACGGCCCAAAGACAACTGGCACTGTGCGAGAAGTATGGCATGAAGGGGCTGGTCCATTGTCACGGGACACCCGTCGAACAATTACCCACCGGGTCCGCCTGTTGGGGCTACAGCATACGTGACGAACCGGGGGCTTCATCGTTTCCGGGTTTGCGCGAACAAGTCGATGCAGTCCGCAAGGCGCATCCAGGCAGGCTGGCTTATATCAATCTGTTTCCCAATTACGCGCCTCCAAGCGCACTGGGTACCGACACCTACGATGAGCACGTCGCACAGTTCTGCGCGATGGTACGTCCCGATGTGTTGAGCATGGACCACTATCCCCGCTTCAAGCCGAGCGTGGACCGGCGCGCCCGGGACGGCTATTGCGAAAACCTGGCCACCATGCGCAAGTACGCGCTGCAGCACGATATTCCTTTCTGGAACTTTTTCAACATTATGCCGTACGGCCCGCACACCGACCCCACCGAAGCGCAGCTCCGCTGGCAAATCAATGCTTCGCTCACCTATGGGGCCAAAGGGGTACTCTATTTCTGCTACTACACGCCCAAAGGAAAGATATTTTCCAAGGGGGGTGCCATCATTAGCCGGGACGATCGCAAGACGCGGCACTGGTACCAGGCACGGCGACTCAACGCCCAGCTTAAGAAGCTGGGACCTACATTAATGCAACTCACCAGTACGGGTGTCTATCGAATTCCGCCCGAGAGCAATCCGGCCGAAAGACTTGCTGGTACTCCTGTCAAATCAATTTCCCGCGCAGATCATGATCTCCACTTCGACTACCTGGTTGGCGTGTTCAAGCACGCCGATGGTCGCCGAGCAGTCATGTTGACCAATTATCACTTTGCCTATTCTCAATGGCCAACGATTGAATTTGACGCCGATCCGGCCGGCATCGTTGAGGTCAACAGGTGGACCGGAGAAGAAGTCGAGGTGGTTGATGACAGTCCTGACATGGATGGGCTCCAGATTTCACTCGACGCAGGTGATGGGCGCCTGTTTCTGTTGCCCTCGAAGTAAAGTCAAAACCGGGTGACACCGTTGCGGGGCCCTCAACAACAGGCTTGCCAGGGGTGCCCGGCCCCTGCAGCGACTCTATCGGAACAGCGCACAAAAAAGTGTTTGGACAGTAAACTTTTTGGACAGTGGTACCATGACCGTTCTGCAACTCGCATTGCCGCGCATGACCCTGGTTCTGTTTCTGCTGGCCGCTGGTTTTGGCCGCAATGCCTTCCCGGAAGAAGATCAGAGCGGTGATGGTTGGGAAGTCTTGCTGGCCGACGACTGCGAGGCCCCCGGCCTGGGCGAGCCGATTCGTGCGTCGGTGGGCACCTGGACGGGAAACGGGGGTGACATGCTGGGTGCCACGGTCACCAGTGGCGATCCCGCTGGGGCAACGCGCGACAAAAACAAGCAATGGGCCAGGCTTGATCGGGCCCAGCAGGGGCGAACCGAAGGCCATTTCGGCGCCGGTGACCTGGCAGTGCGGGGTGGCAAGCTTCACGTGTCGCTCTGGATGTACGTCGTCCGCAACGACGTGGCCGCGTCGCCCAGCAGTTCGGTCGTTGAACTGGGAATAGGCAACACACTCGGCGGCCGTGTGCACCTGGCTGCCGGTACTCTTGGCGGTAACAACGTGCGGTCGAACGATGCGGATCAGGTGCGGGTGGATCGGGAAGTTGATTTCAAAGACCAAACGTGGCAGCGGTGGCAAATCTGGGTCGACATTGACCAGGGAACGTACGAGTACGCCATCGATGGCACCAAAAGTGGCCCGCTACGGTTGGGCAACAATGACGATGGCAGTAGTAACATTGGCCTGATCGAGATCGAACCGGGAACGGCCCTCGACGACAACCGGCGTGATGCGGTGGTCTACCTCGATGATGTACGCGTCCAGTACCAGGGAGGCCCTTTAAAGATTGCCTCTGGCAAGCAACTGTTTCTTGGTCCCTGGTCCGAGGATGGCCGCGATGAGTTTCTCGTCGAGTCGATGCAAAATGTCCAGATGACCATGAACCCGGCCCATGTCACCGGTGAACGGCTGGTTCGTCAGGACAAACCGTGGGAAGGAAACGGCCTGCTCGACATGCGCCAGTTCGTGATGAAAGATGGCGACCTGTTTCGGATGTACTACGCGGCACTGCCGTACCATTTTTTCCCGGACAACCCCGACGATCCGACCATCAAGGAGCAGTATGGGGCGATCTGGAAGCGCCCCTTTCAACGCATTCTTTGCTATGCCGAGTCGCACGACGGGATTCACTGGCAGAAGCCAAACCTGGGCTTGTGCCAGTGGCGCGGGTCGCGGCAGAACAATATTCTCTTTCCCAACGATGATTTCCCCTACGCGTTTTCTGAGTTGGAAGGGGCGTCGGTGTTCCTCGACCCGGTGGCCAAAAACCCCGACGAAAAATACAAAATGTTTGCCAAGATGACACCGGTTCATGGCAAGATCACCGCTGGCCAGGCAGGCGACATTCCGATTACCTCCGAACAGGGCTTGCCGAAAGCCCAGTACGCGTTTGGGTCCCCTGATGGGATTCGCTGGCATTTGTTGAGTCCGCGCAAAGTCAATCCCGGCAAGAATGACACCCAGTTTTCGGTCTTTTGGGACGAGGAGGCGGAGAAATACGTGCAGTACACCCGGGTGATTCATGGCGACCCGGGTGACAAGGCATATTACAAGCGGCTCTACGGGGGTAAGGCGGCACGAGGCATCGTTTTGAAAGTTGGCCGGGCCACCTCGGACAACTTTCTCGACTGGGGACCGGAGTCGGTCGTCATTGCACCCGACCACATCGATCGAGCCAATTCACCCGACGGGCTCAATCGACTCGACTACTACGGTGGCAATGTGAGCAAGTATCGCGAGGCGCCGGGAGCTTATATCGCCCTTCCCAATGCCTACTACCACTGGAAATTCGACATGCAGCGAAAGTGGTGGAGAGGCCTCCATGTCCAGTTGCCTTCGACCCTGGACGTACAGCTTTTAACCAGCCGCGACGGTGTGAACTGGTACAAACCACCCGGCCGCCGACCGTTCATCGGGCTGGGCCCCCAAGGAACTTTTTGGAGCAGTACGATTTGGCCAGATGGCAACGCTATTCGAGTTGGTGATGAGTTGTGGTTTTACTTCGCAGGGCTCGACGTTTCACACAAGGAACAATCACTCCTCAAGAGCCAGGGGGCACGTGGGCGGGCCGTGTTGCGACTTGATGGTTTTATCTCGGCCGATGCTGCCTACACGGGTGGCGAGTTGATCACCCGGCCGCTTTTGTTTTCCGGGGACCACCTGCAGCTGAATGTCGACACAAGCGCCGGCGGGATTTTCCGTGTCGAGATTCTGGACCTCCATGGCCAACCGATCGAAGGTTTCACGCTCGACGATGCGGACGAGATTAACGGCAACTACGTTCGTGTGCGGGCCAGCTGGCAGGGCAGTGAAGAGGTGGGTGCGCTGGCCGGAACCCCGGTCAAATTGCGGTTCGTGATGCGGGACACAAAACTCTACTCATTTCAATTTCTCAAGGGGTTATCAGGAAAGTCGGCGGCAACATCTCGGCCTGGGCTGCCTCGCATTTTGTTCAACACCGATGGGGGGGCGGCAGCCTTCTACAAGTTTCATCCTGGTACAATCGCCAAAGGATTGCATGAGCTTGTCGACGACCTTGCCGATACCCAGGTTGACGTGTTCATTGCCTGTATCAACCACAGTGACGACCAGTTCTATTATCCTACGCAGGTGGCAGAATATTTTGGCCAGTATCACGATGGTAATTTTCTTGCGCGGGAAGAAAGTTTCAAGCAGGCCGCCGACAACATACGGGCGCTTGTTGAAAGTGGGCAGGACCCCATGAAGATCTGGGGCAATCACGCCCGAAGAAAGGGAATGAAATTCTGGGCCAGCATGCGGATGAACGACGTGCACAAGGACCATGCCGACATCTGGCCTTCGCTCCGCAGTCGTTGGGAAAAGCAAAACAACGTGCGAATTGGAGACGACTTGCCGGATCACTACAAGGATGCCCGGTTGACTTACAGCTGGGCAATGGATTACGGGTTGCAGCAGGTGCGCGACCACAAATTTTCAATCGTCGAAGAAGTGTGCCAGAACTATGGCGTGGATGGGTTTGAGTTGGATTTTCAGCGGGCCCATTATTTCTTTCGTCATGGCCAGCGTGACCAGGTGATGCCGCTTCTGACGCGCCTGGTGCACCGCATTCGCGGGCGGTTGGATGAGATTGGCCGTGCGCAAGGACACCCAATTGTGTTGGCGGTGCGTGTCCCGCCGAGCCTGGCGAAGTGCACGATGGCGGGGCTCGACGTGGCGGGCTGGATTCAACAAGGTCTTGTGGATGTGGTGATACCGATGGATGCCGGGTACCTCGACATGAATGCCGAGGTCGCTGATTTTGTGGCTCTTGCAGAGGGAACCGACTGCAAGATTTATGCAGGACTTGAACTGAATGTGCGCGACTATACCGAGGACGGCAAAGCGACTGGCGAAATGTTGCGTGCGGCAGCCAGTGGTTATTACCAGGAGGGTGCCACGGGGATTTACTTGTTTAACTACGATGCCCACTCGCCCCGGCTGCCATTTTTTCCCGAACACAAACAGCCACTGCGGGAACTTGGAGACCGGCAGCTCCTGGCGGACAAAGACAAGCATTACGTGGTCACGCGTGACATGCGGGGACAGACTGCTGAGGAGACCTGGCCACCGATGCACAAAATTGGTGGTGAGATGCAATTGCCGGCAACGCTGGCCGACGGTCGGACCAGGGAGTTCTATTTTTCTGTGGGTGATGCTCTCCAGTCAGCCCGCCAAAGAGGCGCGCTCAAATCCCTTCAGCTCAGGATTGGATTCAAACCGTTAAACCCAGGGCATGAAATTTCGGTACGGGTCAATGACCAGGTGGCCGGCGGGATGACGGTCAGCGGCAACACACTGGAGATTCAAGACCCACCCGTTGAGCAAGGAAAGAACCGGCTCACTGTCAGTCAGCAGAACCCGGCAGGCGACACCATTCGGGTGACACGCATTGAGTTGCTTACCAAGTACAACCGGGTGAATGCAGCCAGCCAGTAAGTAGCCGCTTCTTGGGTAAGGGTCATTGCCGCTACGTGGTGGTTCCGTGTTAGTGATTCCCAGATCTGGCCCGTGTGGCAACGCACTTGGCAGTCGCCAGACGCTTGGCTGAAAACGGTGCATGGAGGAAGTAAAGGTGGTAAGATGAAGTTGCGACGGATTCGACGCCTTTGCTTTGAATCGACCATGGATCAACAAGGCGATCTGATTGAAAAAGCAACTGCCGACTTCAGGGACCAAAAGCGTGTTGTCGAGGTACTACAAAGGGGAGCTGAAAAAAAGATGATGCATGATTTAAAAATGGGCCATCGATCGAATCTGGGTGCTGTGGTGGCAGTGGTTGTTTTTCTGGGGGCCTTGTTGAAGGCTCCGCTGGCCTGCTCGGAAGACGCTCCACCGGCTACCTCTTTAGAAGCTGGCCAGGGGCAGCTCGAAGCCGACAACCCCGATCACTACTATCGCAGTGGCGCTCCGGTCGACATGGGGCACCAGTTACAACTGTTTCTTGATCCATCGTCGTACGCTGATCGCTGGGACGTTTATCGCCGCGTCAACGAACCGGAGAAGGAATATAACAATCCCATCGTCAAGGCAGATCAGCCATGGGAGCATGCGATTGGTTTACCGGTTGTGCTGTTTGACGAGCAGGACCAGATTTTTCGCATGTGGTATGCGAACTATGACATTGGTGCCTGGGGACGTGGCAAGACGCTCAAGAACTACAAACGACACCCTTACATGATGAGCTACGCCGAAAGTCCTGATGGCATAACGTGGACCAAGCCGCTCATGGATCGTGTGCCGTACATGGGATATCCAAAGACAAATATCCTCATGACGGGTGTCACGAACTGCCAGGAATTCGTGGTATTGCACACTCCCGACCATTTGCGCGAGCATGGCCGCTTTATGGTCTGGTATCGCGACCAGTTGCCCGAATATGGTAACTGCGTGAACGTGGCCTACAGCGACAACGGACTCGACTGGACCCCACACCATGACAACCCGGTTTATCTTAAGGCGCTTGACGCCCAGCACGTTCCCGTTTGGGACGAGACGCGCAAACTCTGGATGCTTTACGCCCGGCCGCAGGCATTGGCTGCGAACGAAAACCGGTATCGCCAGGAGAATGTTCGAACACGCATTTCGGTTACCGTGAGCAGCGACATGCAAAACTGGGAGCCGGCGCGACATATCCTGGTTCCCGATGAACTGGATCGCGGAAAAACGCCCGACAATCCGGGATGGTTTTTCGATCGGATGTCCACGATCAAGTACGGCAACCAGTACCTCGGTTTCGTCGCGATTCAGCCCCGCCGGGGAAAAGACAAGGGTTGGATTGAACTGGTGTCGAGCCCTGACGGGTTTCGCTGGTATCGTTCACCGCTGCGTGAGAAGTTTATTCCTTATGGCAGGCAAGGCGACTGGGATGGGGGGCACACCTGGATGCTCACCAGCGTGGTTCCCCGGGGACACCATCTTTATCTCTATTACGTCGGTTCGTCGAAAACCTGGAGAACGCGGTTTCCGGCCAACACGCGGGCCATTGGAGTTGCCCGCATTCGACGCGATCGATTCGTCGGTCAGTACGGTGGCACCCGTGGTGGCTGGCTGCTGTCGCGCGAAGTTAAAGTGACAGGCAACCGGCTATTGGTGAACATTTCGCCTGAACACCAGGCTTGGAACCCGGAAAATGTTCGTTACGGTCACGTCCTGGTAGAACTGTTGGATCGTGAAGGGGGCGTATACGGCGACCAGCATTTGCCCGGCTTTGGCCAGGACGACTGTGACCGAATGCGCGGTGACGAGTACGAACAGGTGGTTAGTTGGAAAGGTAATCCCGACCTTTCGTCGCTGCGGGGTAAAAACATCCATGTCCGTTTCTGGCTGAAATCGGCCTACCTGTTCGGATTCCGCTTTGCCGACGCCCAGCCGCAGAGTTCAGCAAAATAGCAGCGGCAGTTCACCGATTTTAATACCCCTTCCCGAGAATTTCCTGGCAAGCCGCATAGCGATAATGCGAAATCGATATGAACCAAGTTCAACGCTTAATGACACTGGGTTGCTTGTGGGTCGCGGTTACCGATTGCGTGCAAGGTTATGACCTGGGTGATCCGGCCGACCCATGGGCCACGGCCCGGGTTGGCGAAACGAGAGATGTCCCGTTTCCCTTCCAACCTCTTACGACTGACGCGGGCCAGGTCTCGATGTGGGGTCGAACTTACGAGTTGGGTAGTTTGCTACCGGCGCAGATCCACAACCAACAGGCGGAGATGTTTGGCCAGGCTCCTCGGTTTGTGATCACGACAGGAGGCAAGCGGTATGAACTCCAGTCCGGCAAGGTCACGGTGACCCTCGATCGGCCCGATCGCGTGGAGTGGAAAGGTGAGTTTTCCGCCGGCGACATTTGTTTGAACGCGACAGCCTGGCTTGAATACGACGGTGTGATGCGCATTGATTTCACCCTCTCCGCCAAGGAATCGACTCAAGTCGATTCTTTTGGGTTGGAGTTTCCCCTCGTGCCGGAGGTCGCCCGATTCATTCACTACCACACCGTGTGGGGTCGACACGGCAACCTGACCGCGCCCGATGAGGTGGGAGATGCTTTGGAATTTCCGTGGCAATCGATGTGGTGGCTGGGTGATCATGATCGCGGTCTTACAGTATTCACCGAAAACAACTTCGACTGGTCAGGCGGTCCGGCAGCGGTTCGGATCGAGCGTCGCGACAATGCCACGGTGCTGGAACTGAACATCTGGACGGAGCCCAGACAACTGGACAGCCCGGTCAAGTTTTCACTTGGCTTACACGCCACCCCTTCCAAGCCACTACCGGCCCGGTGGCAGGCACGGTATGTGGCGTTCTCTGGCGGAGAATACCTGCCCGGCTCCTACACATCGGTTTGGCACAAGAACCAGAAGTTCTACTCCTATCCACAACCGGCCGATCCGAACGCGTATCGAGAGCTGATTACCAAAAAACACAAACAGGGAGAACGCGTTTGTCCCTATTTCACCCCCGCCGGTACCAGCCCTGATGCACCGGCTGTGAGTCGGCATTACGACGATTGGATCCGCACTCAAAAAAGTGGCGAGCCGCTCTGGATTGGCGATAGCGTCGACGGTGGTTCCAGTCGAAACGTCTGCCTCTGCACGGCGAGCACCTACCCCGACTTTATGACCTGGAGTATGGAGAAGTTTCTCGACGCCTACGATGTCGATGGCCTCTATTTTGACAACGCGTGCCCTTACCCCTGTGCGAATACCCGTCATGGATGTGGCCGTGACGGAAAGTCCTCGTACCCGATCTTTGCAAACCGCGCGTTTTTCAAACGGATGTACACGCTCCTCAGGCAGCAACGCACAGGCTCCCGGCAACCGGTTATCTGGCAACACAACAGCCGATACATGGTGAGCCCGGCGCTGAGTTTTGTCGACATTTATTCCGACGGTGAGCAGTTCCGGTTCGACAAACATTCGCAGCCGCTGGCGGACATTACCCCCGAGTTCCGCGCAATGACATTCACCGGCGCGCAGTGGGGCGCCCAACCCTGCTTTTTGCCGGCAATGTCTTCGGCCAAGCCATGGCTCATCCAGTGGGGCATGGCTGCTACCATGCCGTATGGCAACATCATTATTCCTGCACCGGGCTGGACTGATTTAACGGCCCAGCTTGGCTTGCTCAAAATGCGAAGAAAGTTTGTAAGGTCGAGTGATCAGGTTCGTTTTTACCGGCCACACGAACTACCCGAGTGGTTAAAAGTTCGTGTCGAGATTGAGCAAGACGGCAAACGTGTTACGGGTGAAAGTGTCACCGGGGCGTACGTCCGGCCCAATGACAATCATGTGCTGCTGGTCGTCAGCAACCTGTCGGATCAGCCCGGTGCGCTGCGGTTGCACACGGCAGCCCTGCGCCAGCAACTGGGCAAACGCATTGAGATCGCCGATGCCCTGACAGGTGCACCATCGGCACGAGCTAATGCCGAAGCGTATATGCGCCTTTCGATTCCGGCGCACACGTGCCGAATGCTGCACATCTATCCACTCTCGCAGGACAAGTAACCACGTGTGCTCTTTCGGTTGCACATAGAGGTACTTGCCATGCCGCAACAGACCACCCCATGTTAAAATTTGCACGGTTTCATCCTCCACCAGTTTCCCGTGGTGCAAACCAGCTATGCTGATGTCCATCTCGTTTCGGTTTTGTTCCTTCCCGTCGGCCCTGGTGATGATTGTGCTCATGTCAGGTGGGAGCCGGGCACAGGAATCAGCGGTGATGAAGTCGGCCCGGCCTGTCTGGCCCGCAGGACTGGAGACAGAGATGAACCTGACAGGCGGTTTCCGCGCTGTTTTTCAGGGTAAGCCAGGCGAAAACGTGGTGTTTCGTGTCGCTGCCTCAACTTTGTATCGGGCTTGGCTTAATGGGCAGTTCCTGGCCAGTGGACCGGCTCGGGCAGCCCACGAGTTCTACCGGGTTGACCAGTGGGAACTGGGGGATCGGCTGGTCGATGGCGACAACCTCCTGGCCGTGGAAGTCGTTGGTTACAACATCAACAGTTTTGCGCTCCTGGACCAACCCTCTTTCCTCCAGGCCGAGGTACTCCGCGACGACCAGGTATTGGTTTCCACGGCCGGCGAAGGATGTGTGTTCGAAGCAGCAATACTGCCTGAACGGGTCCGCAAAGTCCGTCGGTTCAGCTTCCAACGATCATTCATCGAGGTTTACCGCCTGCAGCCAGGCTACGATCGCTGGCGGCGGGAGGTCTCCTCCGAGTGGACTCCTTTGGAAACGGCCCTCGCGCCCCCCAGGAAGCTGCTCACGCGCGGAGTTCTCTATCCGGATTTCACCTTGAAAACACCTGTGCGCCACGTCTCCCGGGGACGGCTCGAAAAGCGCACAGAGGTAGCTACCCTGTGGAAGGGCCGAGCTCTGTTGAACATCGGCCCTAACTACAAGGGCTATCGGGAAGACCAGCTCGAAGCTACCCCGTCGATCGAGATCCAAAAGGTGGTCTCGATCCCCGCAGCCACACTCGATCCAGCCTCCCAGCAAACTCCTGCCGTGCGACTCGTGGGTCCTTCCTACCAGATTCTCGACCTGGGAGAAAACCTGACGGGAATGCCAGGTGCCACGATCACATGTCACAAGAAAACGCGCCTGTTGCTGCTGTTCGATGAGTTGCTCTTGGACGACGACGTCAATTTTAAACGGCAGGGGTCCAACGCTAACATCATCAGCTATGAGATGGAACCTGGCACCTATCACGTCGAGGCGATTGAACCCTATACCATGCGTTACCTGAAGTGGACCTGTCTGGAGGGGGACTGCGAGGTTGAGAATACCTATCTGCGCCAGTACATCCACCCGGAAATGAACCAAGCCCACTTTGCTGCCAGTGACGATCGGCTCAATCGACTTTTTGCCGCTGGTGTGTCGACCAACCGACAGAACGTTTTGGATCTGTTCATGGATTGCCCATTGCGAGAGCGGGCTGGCTGGTTGTGCGACAGTTTTTTCACGGCCCGGGCGACAGCTGATCTGACGGGTGAGACACTTGTCGAGCGGAATTTCTTCGAGAACTTTATGTTGCCCGACAAGTTTCCGAACCAGCCCGATGGCGCCTTGATCGATGCTTATCCTGCCGACAGATATAACCATTACATCACTCACACCATGTGGTTTGCGATTCAACTGGAGGAGTACGCTACCCGTAGTGGCGATTCTGAAATGGTCGACCGGTTACGGGCAAAAGTGACGGGGTTACTTGAGTACCTCAGTCAATTCGAGAACGACGATGGCCTGTTGGAGAACCCCGACGGCTCACTGTTCGTGGGCTATGCCGCCAATAAGTTTATCCGTGACGTGAGTTACCCGGCGAACATGATCTATGCCGGCATGCTGGATGCCGCCGACAGGATGTATGGGCTTCCTGAAGCGCGGGCCAAGGCCGAATCGATCGGCGAGGTGATTCGGCGACAGTCGTTCGACGGAGAATTCTTCGTGGACAGCGCGATCCGCAACGACGGAAAACTAGAGCGAGGCAATCAACGTAGCGAGGCGTGCCAGTATTATGCCTTCTTCTTCGACGTGGCTACGCGCGAAAGCCACCCCGGTTTGTGGCAAGTGCTGTGCGACGAATTCGGACCCCAGCGCACAGAGACTAAGGCGTTTCCAGAAATTCCGATCGCCGAGCCGTTTCTCGGGAAGATGCTGCGAATCGAAATGCTTTCGGAGGCAGGTCGCTGTCAGCAAATTGCAGACGAATTGATTCCCTGCTGGCTCTACATGGTTGACCGCACGGGAACGCTGTGGGAGTTCGCCCGGCCAATTGCAAGCTGTTGCCACGGATATCCAACGCACATCTGCCGCACACTGTTTCGCGATGTCCTCGGAATTTACCGACTTAATATCCCTGACAAACAGGTGGATTTCCGGTTGGGGGATCTGCAACTCGATTGGTGCCAGGGCCAAATGCCCACACCCGATGGACCGGTCAAACTCCACTGGTGGCAGGAAGGAGATCGGCTCGTTTACGAGTTAAGCGTTCCGGCAGGGTACGAAGTCAGGATCGAGAATCAGAGCGGCAAGCAGTTGCTGCAAAAACCCTAAATTGATGAACGTGATCAATCTACAAGACTCTATCAAAATACCAGTCTGGGCGATCGTCGTCCCAGCCACGACGGCCTAGATGGCTGGCATGGGACCAACTGTATCGGCACTTAAGCGGCAACCACCTTCGCGGATGGATTTCACGGCGTGATCGACTCGGCGCAGATCAACAAGGGGAATGAAAGTCCCGTTTTGGGGTCCCCGAATGTTGACCTGGCGAACCCAACCCAACTTGAACACTTGGCGTCCAGACGTGGCAATTCTGAAGTTTTCTTGAGCGGTGGTTTGTTGCAAGTCGTTTGTCGTTGGTTGGAGTCTTGCGAATGCGTCGGCAATCGGGTGGCGATCGCGTTGTAGTGAAGACCTTGAGCTTGGCAAGGCGGATTGGATTTGTTCCATTGACGAACATGTTTGTTCGTCCGTGTTACCGCAACAAAGATGGAAAGCGACACTCGTATTGGGCGCTTGTGGAATCGTATCGCACGGAACGTGGCCCTCGTCAACGCGTGGTCGCGTACCTGGGCCGACTCGCTGAAGAGGGACGCTTGGGCGTGCAGGAAGTGGCTGCACCCAATGCGCACGGCGACGAGCGGCAGCACTGTTTGCCTTTCGTGGATGAAACGTCGCACGATGATTCATGAGACGCGAAACCACGATGGGTCACGGTCAACGCTTCCGCGGTGCGTGTGGAGAACTGTGTCCAGTTCGGCGGGCCGTGGTTGGCACTGGAACTCATCAAGAAGATCGGATTGGACGACTTCTTGGGCCGTTTGCCTGCCAATCAAACGGACGTTCGTTGGCCAAATATCGCATTGATCTTAGTCGTCTGCCGGTTGTGCAAGCCATCAAGTGAACTGCATATTGCCGAGCACTTCTATCGCGACCAAGGTTTATCACACGCGATTGTATCGCGCACTAGATCACATCCTGCCACACAAGGAAAAACTAGAATTATTCGTAAAGCATCGCCTAGGAGAGCTCTTCGAACTGGAGTACGATTTGCTCCTGTACGATGTCACCAGCACCTATTTCGAAGGGCAAGCAAAAGCCAACCCCAAAGCCAAACACGGATATTCACGCGATAAGCGCAGTGATTGCAAACAGGTCTGCATTGCACTGGTCGTATCCCGTTGTGGAGTGCCCATCGGCTACGAAGTCTTTGACGGCAATCGCCGCGACAGCACAACGGTCGAGGAGATTGTGACGACCATGGAATCACGTTACGGTGAGTCCAATCGTGTCTGGGTCATGGATCGAGGCATGCTATCGGAAGCCAACATCAAGTTCCTCAAGGATGGGGTTCGGCGTTACATCATCGGCACTCCCAAGAGCATGCTGAAGCAGTTTGAACGTCAATTGCTTGAGGAGTCGTGGGACCATGTTCGTGACGGTGTGGAAGTCAAACTTTGCCCATCACCCGACGGCGATGAAGAAACGTTCATTCTCTGTCGAAGCCGTGACCGCTGGGAGAAAGAAAAGGCGATCTTCGCGCGTTTCGAGTTGCGCATCGAGGAAGGGCTGAACAAGATCCAAGCCAGTTGCGAGAAGAAGAAACAGTCAGCGGTCAAGATCGCGGAGCGGGTTGGCCGATTAAAGGGCGCCAACTCACGGGCTGCGCGTTTGTTCGACGTGAAGGTCGCTCAGGGCGACGACGGCTGGACGAAGTTGACATGGACCAAGAAGGAATCGGTTCGCAAATGGGTCACGCTTACCGACGGATGTTACGTGTTGCGCAGCAACTTCAAAGACTGGACTCACGAAGAACTCTGGCAGGCGTACATGCAATTGACCGAAGCCGAATCAGCGTTTCGCATCCAGAAAAGCGACTTGCGAATTCGTCCCATCTGGCATCAAAAGGAAGACCGCGTGTTGGCTCATATTCTGGTCTGCTTCCTGGCATACGTCCTGTGGAAGACGCTCGCCCAACTGTGCCGCGGCGCGGGACTGGGGGATGAACCGCGACGCGTGTTCGACGAACTGGGAGAGCTTCGCGTGATGGACGTGGTTCTTCCCACTTCGGAAGGGATCGAAATCCGCCGCCGTTGCATAAGTCGCCCGAACGAGCACCAGGCCATTCTCCTGGAACGCCTCGGCCTCCAACTGCCTCGTTACCTGGAGACCACCGAAATGTAGTGAAGACTTTTGGGGTTCCGGCCTTGAATAATAAGGACTTACGTCCAAAAGTGTTCAAGTTGGGTTAACCTGTCAAAAAAATTCAACTACAATCAAGGCTCATCGGTTTTTTATGACCTATCACTGCCCAACTCTGTTTCTCTTGATCTGTGATTAAACCCGATTTAGTGGTTTGGCCCTCACCGGATGGGAAGACTTATCCCGAGGAAAGAAAGGAGTCCTTTGGCCACAACCAAAGGCTCGTTTATTTTGAGACGTCCGAAAATGATCCAATCAGCTATTCAGCACTCCGCATGTTGGAAAAATTGTTTATGTCGGCAAATTTTTTGGATGGCGGCATTGCTCGCCAGTTGCCTCGCTCCGCTCCACGTGGCAACCTCCTCACCCGGGCCGAACTTTCTGGTGATCCTGGCCGATGATTTGGGTGTTGAGGCGCTTGGTTGTTATGGAGGGACCTCGTACAAGACTCCCCACATCGATGCCTTGGCGCGGACGGGGGAGCGGTTTCTGCATTGCTACGCCATGCCGCTTTGCCACCCCACGCGGGTTGCCCTGCTGACTGGCCAGTACCCGGCGCGGTTGGGAACACCCGCTTGGGGTACGTTCCCTGAAAACAAACAGGCCGAAACATTCGCGCACGTGCTCAAGCAGGCGGGTTACGCGACCGCAGTCGCCGGCAAATGGCAGTTAACGCTGCTGGGCAAGAATCGAGATCACCCATGCCAACTCGGATTCGACGAGTACTGTTTGTTTGGCTGGCACGAAGGCCCCCGCTACTACCAACCCTTGATCTGGAAAAACGGCAAGCAGCGCGACGATGTCCACGACCAATACGGCCCCGACGTCTACTGCGAATTTTTGATTGATTTCATGAAACGGAACAGGGACCGTCCCTTCCTGGCTTATTATCCGATGGCATTGTGTCACGACGTGACCGACGATCTCGAAGAACCGGTTCCCTATGGCCCAGGGAAAGATCGCTACGACACGTTCGGTGAGATGGTCGAAGCCATGGATGTTCGCGTGGGGCGATTGGTGGCAGCCGTCAACCGGCTGGGGCTGCGCGAGCATACGCTGATCCTGTTTTTGGGAGACAACGGTTCACCGGGCCAGTCGATCATCACTGCGCAAAACGGCAAGTATCGTCGCGCCCCGGTCGTCTCGCGAATGGGCAACCGACGCATCTCCGGCGGCAAGGGGGGCCTGACCGATACCGGCACCCGCGTACCACTGATCGCCAACTGGCGGGGGACTATCCCGGCTGGGAAAACTCGCAACGACCTGATCGATGTAAGTGACTTTTTGCCCACCCTGGCAGAGCTTGCCGGTACCTCACCGCCTGAGGGTGTCGCGCTGGACGGCCGGAGCTTTGCCCGGCAGCTCCTCGGATCCCAAGGCCCACATCGAGAGTGGGTCTACTCCCAGGCGGGTCGCCGGCGATGGTGGGTTCGCAATCAACGCTGGAAACTCTACAACGATGGGCGGCTGTTCGACCTGAAGCATGATCCTCGGGAGAAGCAGCCTATTGGCCCGGACCAGGACACCCCAGGCCAGGATAGCCCGGAGTCGGTCGCTGCCCGCGGTGTGCTACAAACGGCTCTCAAGTCGCTTGCCAATGGAACGCCATGAAAATTAACCACAATGCCCGCCGATCCTGAAGTAAAGAAGCGGACATTTGGAGCACACAATCCCAAGTTCCCTTCAGGTCCATTGGTAGAGCAGGAGACGAAGTCATGGACCGACGTTGGTTTCTAGCGAACGGAGTGGCGGGCACCACGCTGCTGTCATTTTTTTTGGGCAGCCGCGATCCACTGCGTGCCGAACAAGATTCCCGTACCGACTGGCAGACAGAGCGGGATGAGTTGAGCCGAAAGTGGCTCGAACTTTTGGGCAATTTCCCTGGTGCAAAATGCCCGCTTGCACCAGAAATGAAAAAGGTCGATGTCAAGGACGGCATTACCCGTTACCACGTCAGTTTTTCGGCAGAGCCGGATGACCGGGTGACCGCCTGGCTGCTGGTTCCCGAAACGGCCAAACCGAAATCAAACCCGGCGGTTATTTGCGTGCACGCGACAACCCGCGGAACTGGCAAAGATCGCGCCGCGGGACTGGCCGGCAAATGGCCCACCGATCCGCCCGACAAGCCAGCCGCCAGTCGTGCCTACGGACTGGAGTTGGCTCGCTGGGGGTATGTAACGCTGAGCATCGATCTGCTGGGCGACGGCGAGCGCATTGCCGATGGTTTGTATGACTCGCGGGCGTTCTACCGCCGCCATCCCGAGTGGTCGATCATTGGAAAAAATACCTGGGACGTGACGCGGAGCGTCGATTTTCTGGAGACGCTGGACCTGGTCGACAACAAGCGGATCGGCTGCGTGGGACATTCGTTGGGAGGTCACACTTCATTATTTGCGGCTGCATTTGAGCCGCGGCTGGCCGCTTCGTGCTGCAACTGTGGGGTCCTGGCCTGGTTCACCGAACTGCAGGACAAACATCACTGGGCCCGGCCAGAATCTGGCATTCTCAAGGATGGGGCACCCGCACTTGCTTACGTTTACATCAAAAAATTCTCCCAGTTCTATGAGCCTGGTAACACCGACCCGGTGCCAGTTGACTTCGAGTCACTGATGATGATGGCCGCTCCCAGGCCGCTGTTGATCATGGCCAACGAACCGGAAGTTGCCGGATACCATCTGGTTGACAAAGTTGCCCAGGCTGGAGAGGTTTACCGTACTTTAGGTGTAGGTGACCGTCTGGCGTTGTTCTCTTTTCCTGGCGGGCACAACTATCCGCCGGTTGCCAAGCGGCACAGCTTCAACTGGCTGGATCGCTGGCTGGACCACACACCGGCAGTCCCCACAATTTGGCCCAACGAATCGGTTTGATGATGGAAATTGACCTGGCACTTATTGAGCAGCTGCGCGAGTTTGAAACTCCACTCGTCGCTGAAGGACTCGGTGCACTGGGATGCAGTGAGCTACACCGGTATTACATGGGTGCGGAAATTCGCATGCTGACCGACACGCCGCAACCCGCCGTTGGCGTGGCAGTTACACTGGAGGTCGACACGAGTTCGCCTCAACTCAAGCCGGACACCACGGCGTTGTACGACGCTTTGGATGAAATCGTCCCAATGAAAGTACCTGCCATGCTGATGCTCAAGACCGTCGGCAGCAGACCTCAGCATGAATGCGTGCTGGGAGATGGTGTTGCCAAAATATCCCAGGCGGCTGGTTGCTGCGGGGCGGTCACCGACGGCGGGGTACGCGACCTTGCTGGGATCGCGAGGCTTGGTTTTGGTGTGTTTGCGCGGGGCCCGGTTGTGAACCACGCCACCTTCGTCTTAAGGAAACCTCGAGGTCCCATCGAAATCGGTGGGATTGAGGTCGCTGATGGAGACCTGGTGCACGCTGATTCAAACGGTGTGCACCTGGTTCCGCCGGCGTACCACCTAATGCTTGTCGAAGCCTGCATTCTCTCGCGCGACTTTGAAACGCGCGCGCACACGTTCATGCGACGCAGTGATGTGTCGACGGAAGACAAGCTTAGGTATGTTGACGAACTGCGGGCGAGTCACCATACTCGGTGCCACACCCTTGCACAACAAGCTAGTTGATTGGAGTAAGAACATGGCGTCCCCAGTGGTGGATTATCGCGAACATGATCGTAAAATCTGGGAACAGGAGCTTGAAGACTTTGTTCCGCCGCGAATTTTCGACGCCCATTGCCACATGATCAGTCGGGCGCACGTTCCGCCAGATATGCCCGGCATTGATCGGTTGTCGGAAGTCCATTTCTCAACGCTCAAAGAGTGGGCCGCAACCGTCTATCCCGGTCGCGAGACGCACTTCCTGGTGCTTGGAAAACCTTGCTACGGCATTCAGGTCGAGGCACACAATCAAATGCTCGGTGAAGAGACAGCCGAAGACCCACTGACCCGGGTCCACTGCCTGGCCACACCTGACCGTACCGCGGAGCAAGTTGAAAACGAGGTCAAAAAGTATGGTTTTAACGGCCTGAAAGTGTACCGTCGATTTTCGATCACCGGCGATATCGACAACTGCCGAATCCACGAATTTCTCACCCACGAGCAGATGGAGGTAGCCAATGATCTTGGCCTGTGGGTGACGATGCATCTCTCCCGTGGCGATGGCTGCGCCGATCACTACAACCTAAGTGACCTGGAAGAATACACCACCAAGCGATATCCAAACATTAAATGGATCCTCGCGCACGTTGCACGCAGCTTCACTTATTTCCCCATCGAACAGGCAGTCGAACGGCTCCGCGACATGCCCAACATCTGGTACGATCTTTCGGCAGTGACCGACATCCGCCCGTTTATCACGCTCTTTCAAAAGGAAGATCTGGCTCGCTTGTTCTTTGGATCCGACGGCGTCGATGCAGTGTCGTTTCACGGCAAGTACGTGAACTTGGGCAAGGCCTGGCAGACGTTTTACGCCGATGAGTCGGGCCTGGAATTTTCGCACTGCGAACACCGGCCTATTTTGGCACTTTACGAACAGATGCTCTGTGTGAAACAGGCGGCCAACATCTGCGGGCTTTCCAGGAAAAATGTCGAAGACATCTTCTGGGGTAACGCCAGTCGGGCGCTGGGCCTCGAATCGACCGAGAGCCCCAAACCTGTGAGTACGCAGGTGTAGGGACCGTGACGCAGGTGTAGGGACTAAGACACGTTTGAAAAAGTCGGCCAAAGATGGTTTGGACCAGCGGTCTTAGGGAGCCAACACCATCTGCTTTTCCCAATACCATCTGCTTTTCCCAACACCATCTGCTTTTCGCCGTTAGCAGACAAGATGGTAGTCATTAGCAGACAAGATGGTAGTCATTTTTTACGTTTGCGAGGTGAGTTGTCTTCGCCTCGTTTTGCGCCGTGAGGGCTTTTTGGGAGATAATCTTTGATTGAGGGATGTTTACAAGAGGCATTGCAAGCTACAATCTAACTTCGCTTTTCTTGCGGATATTTGGTCACAGCTTTTCTTGCGGATATTTGGTCACACCCTGCGCAATGCAGCTTGCGGTGTGGCGCCGAGACTTAACTCAGATATTTGAGATGACGAGAAAATCGACCCACTCGTTTTCCCCTAAAGACCGGGCAAAAAGGGCACGTTATGAGTCTTAACAAAGAGGAACTCCTGGGCGCCTATCGAATGATGAAAACGATAAGGCATTTTGAAGAGCGGGTTCACATCGAATTTGCCGCCGGCGAGATACCCGGTTTCGTACACTTATACGCTGGTGAAGAAGCGTGTGCGGTCGGCGTCTGTACACATCTGTCTACCGAAGATTGGATCGCCTCTACACACCGCGGCCACGGTCATTGCATTGCCAAAGGGGTTGATGTTCACGGCATGATGGCCGAATTGTTCGGACGCAAGACGGGCCTGTGTGGTGGTAAAGGCGGCTCAATGCATGTGGCCGACCTCAAGTTGGGCATGATGGGCGCCAATGGGATTGTCGGCGGCGGACCACCGTTGGTCTGTGGTGCGGCGCTCACCGAACAGCGTGCTGGGAAAGGTCACGTGGCAGTCGCATTCGTTGGCGACGGCGGGTCGAATCAAGGCACAACCTTCGAAAGCCTCAACCTGGCGAAGATCTGGAACCTGCCTGCTATTTTCGTGGTGGAAGACAACGGCTACGCGGAGGCAACTTCATCGAAATATTCCATTGGCGCCGAGAGTAACGCCGAGCGGGCTCGTGGTTTCGGTTTGCCAGCGGTGCGCGTCGATGGCCACGATTTTTTTGCCGTGTACGAGGCAGCTGGCGAAGCCGTCGAGCGGGCACGAAGTGGAGGTGGTCCGACGCTGCTCGATTGCCAGGTGAATCGCTATTTCGGCCATTTTGAAGGAGACGCGCAAACCTACCGCGGCCATGAGGAAGCCCAAAAGGTGCAGGAGAATCAAGATTGCCTGGTCAGATTTGCACAGCGCGTGACGCAAGCGGGCGACATCTCCCAAGCCGAACTTGATGAGATCGATCACGAAACCGGTGATTTAATTAAAGATGCGACTGCGGCTGCCAAGGCAGCACCTCAGCCAGACGAAGCCGATTTGCTCACCGATGTTTATGTTGCCTATTAAAGTTTTAGAGATTCCTGTTTAAAAGACGGGGCACCGAGAACTAAAAGCCAAGTCCGGAGATCACCATGGCCCGAAAAATAACGTTTCAAAACGCGATCAATGAGGCGCTCGACCAGGAGATGGCCCGCGACCCGTCGATCGTTATATTGGGGGAAGACATTGTTGGCGGTGCCGGCGGTGCCGGTGAAATGGACGCCTGGGGTGGTGTGTTGGGCGTGACCAAGGGGTTGTATGGAAAATACCCTGGTCGTGTCATGGATACGCCGATCAGCGAATCGGCGTTTGTCGGCGCTGCAATTGGAGCGGCAACTTCAGGGTTGAGGCCCGTGGTTGAGTTGATGTTCAACGATTTCATGGGCGTTTGCTTTGACCAGATTTTCAATCAGGCCGCTAAGTTTCGCTATATGTTCGGCGGCAAGGCAGAAACACCTGTGGTGATTCGCACCATGATCGGTGCTGGATTTCGGGCAGCCGCTCAACATTCCCAGTCCCTCTATTCGTTGTTCACCCACATTCCTGGTTTGAAATGTGTGGTGCCATCGAATCCCTACAATGTCAAAGGACTGTTGATCGAGGCGATTCGTGATAACGATCCCGTCATATTTTTTGAGCACAAGAATCTGTACCAGGTTGAAGGAGATGTGCCGGAGGAGGCATATACCATTCCGTTTGGTGAAGCTGAAATCGTGCGGGATGGTGAAGACATCACGATTATCACGTTGGCCGAAATGGTCCAGGAGTCCTTGAAAGCGGCTGAAAAAGTAGGGAAGGATGGAATCGAATGCGAGATCATTGATCTGCTGACAACCTCGCCGCTGGACGAAGACACAATTCTGGAAAGTGTAGAAAATACGGGCCGTGTGGTTGTGGTCGACGAAGCCAACCCACGTTGCAGCATGGCCACCGACATCTCCGCACTCATTGTGGAGAAGGCTTTTGCATCGCTCAAGGCGCCGATCAAAATGGTGACCGCGCCTCACACTCCCGTTCCCTTTAACCAAACACTAGAGGACCTCTATAAACCCGACGCAGGCAACATTGCCGCGGCAGTGCGTGAGGTTGCGGAGTATCAAAAGTCATGGGAGACGACAGCATCCAACAACTGACCATGCCCAAGTGGGGTCTGGCCATGACTCACGGCAAGGTGGTTGACTGGCTCGTTGCGGAAGGTGCGGAAATAACAGCAGGGACCGAGTTTCTCGAAGTTGAAACCGAGAAAATCACCGGCAATGTTGAATCTCCGGTAAGTGGTACGCTGCGGCGTCGGGTAGCCGAGCCCGGACTCGATGTTCCAATTGGGGGCTTGCTGGGGGTCGTTGCCGATGCCTCGGTCGCCGACGCCGACATTGATCGGTTTGTCGAGTGCTTTAAAACAGAAGATATCGAAGACGGCGAGGTAGCGGAAGACGATACCCCTCTGTTTGTTGAAGTCGGCGGTCGGCGGATCTGTTATTTGAAGCGTGGCGATGATGGCCCTGCGGTTGTCTTAATCCACGGCTTTGCCGGAGACCTCAACAATTGGCTCTTCAATCACGGTACACTGGCCGAGAACCACACCGTTTATGCATTGGACCTGCCAGGCCATGGCCAGTCATCAAAAGATGTCGGTGACGCATCGTTGGAGTTTTTTGTGGATGCGGTGCGGGACTGGCTCGATGCCATGGAGCTTGAAACAGCACACTTCGTCGGGCACTCGATGGGAGGATTGATCTGTCTGACCCTCGCCGAGCGATATCCCGAGCGGGTCTTGTCTTGCACCTTGATTGCCACCGCTGGATTGGGACCGGAGATCAATCACGAGTATATCACGGGTGTCGTCGAGGCGGATCGACGTAAGCAGCTCAAACCCCACTTGGAGAAACTATTTGCCAATCCTGCGCAAGTCACCCGTCAATTGGTCGACGATGTGCTCAAGTTCAAGCGACTGGACGGGGTTCGCGACGCGCTAAGGTCCATGGCCAACAAGTTCATTGTGGATGGCCAACAAGCATGGGTGATTGGCAAAACTCGACAGCAACTATCGGTACCATTGCTGGTGATTTGGGGTGCGGTGGATCAGATTGTGCCCTCAAAGCATGCGTCTGGCCTTAGCCAGACGGCACAAGTCGAGATTCTGGAAGGTTGTGGACACATGGTTCAAATGGAAGCTGCCGGCGACGTCAATCGCCTCGTGCAACAATTTCTTGCCGGCTTGTCATCGTAAGCTCTACTGCCCGACTGACGGGACAATCACTGTCACATGGTAACGGTTCAATGGGTCTGAAAACGGTGCTGGAAAGCCAAGGTATGGTACGAGCATGACCATGTCCAGCCGCGAGCGCATGCACACCGCCATGCACATGGGCGTTCCCAACCGGGTACCTGTGATGTGCCAATTGTCAGTAGGGCACTATTTTCGCCACACCGATCTGAAGCCAATGGATATCTGGTTCCGCTCAGAAGGATTTGCCGAGGTGCTTGTCCAGCTTCAGCACCGTTACCGTTTTGACGGGATTCTCGTCAACTTGCCGGGCCGGGACCCCGAGTTTGAGCGGTACATTGATCGCGTCGAAGAAAAGACCCGACGGGAAGAAACGTGGGTTTGGTGGAAAAACGGTAATTACACCATTGTCCCCCACGATGACAATCCGCATTACTTTCAAAGTGACAGAACGCGGTATTTCCCTACCTTCGAAGAAGTTATCCCGGACCATCTCTGGTACGTGGAACCGTGGGATTTGACTGACATCACGTATCCATACACCTGGGGATTCGACTCAGAGCCGCGCGATTTTGAGGACTACTTTCCAGAGTTTCACACCGATACCATTCGAGCGGTAAAATCTCGTGTCGGCGATGAGGTCTCGGTACACAGCGAGGTGTTTAGTCCCTTTGCCCAGTTCTTGGAGCTGTTGAACTACGAGCACGCTTTGTTGGCACTTATCGACGATCCTCCAAAGACACACGCCTGCCTGGATCGCCTGACCGAAGGAACGATTCAATTGGCCAGTGCGCAGGCCAGGGCCGGAGTGGATGCGATTCTGATTTCCTCTGCATTTGCCGGAGCAGGATTGATATCGCGACAGAATTACGAAGAGTTTGTGTTACCCTACGAACGCCGACTGATTCAAACCGTGAAGGCAGCCAACGATGACATCGTGTTTTACACCCATACCTGTGGTGCCATTGGAGATCGTTTGGACCTGATGTTGGCTTCCGGTACCAACGGGATTGATACCCTGGACCCGCCTCCGCTCGGCACCGTCGAACTCGATCAGGCCTGCGAACAACTTAAGGGGAATGCCTTTATTAAAGGCAACCTTGATCCAGTCACCACACTCTTGCAAGGCAGTGTTGACGACGTCGAGCAAGCCGTCATGCACCGGCTAAGCGTTGCGGGGAGGGGAGGGGAGTACATCCTCAGCAGTGCATGTTCGGTTGCCCCGCGAACCAGGCCTGAAAACATCGAGCTGCTTGCACAATTGGTAGAAGAGCATGGCAGGTACGGATGCGGTGGGGTTCTGGATGGTTGAAGGGAACGTTTGCCCGTAGCTGCTCTTGGGCTGGTACGCGTTGAGCATGGTAGTACGCTACACCCGATTCCAGACAACACCCGATTCCAGACAGGCGCCGGACACCCGCAGACAGGCGCACACCGAGGTGCCGTATGGTGCACCCAGCAGGTCGTCCCCGACTAATAGTAATGGTAAAGCATGAAGATCGCCGTGGCTGCCAGCAGCCCGGCCCACGTACGATCTTCGGTAAGCAGCGACCAAGGACCTTGCTGGGACTTGTCCCGCTGCCGGACTGCCGAATTGGCGCTGGCCAAAAATAACGACCAGGTCCAGGTCGCAGCGACGATTCCTGCAACGGTGGGGGTCAAAGTCGCATAAACGATTGCGATCCCCAGCATGACATAGATGGCCAGCGACACAATCAGCCAACGGACGGTTCTGCGCAGGACGAGCGGATCATGCCCGCCCAACGCGGTCCAGGTGAGCAGGGACTTTTTCGCGTCGGCTCGCGTTACGAGGCTGACCACAACGTGCACCACCGCCGCCAGCACCGCTGCAATGAACGCACTGTGAAAGAAATTGAGTTTGGTGCCCAGTACTGCAGCTATCGTTTCGTTCGTCCCCAGGTACTTGTTGTAAATGGCCTCCACCGAATAGCTTGCCACCACTCCCGCCAGAATTGCAGCCAGACCACCCGCTGGTGTTGCCCGCCGCCAGAACATTCCCAACACGAATGCAACCACAATACCGGTCACCAACTTGGACGTGTGGCTAGCCACGTACGTGAAAAAATGTTCCTCGCGATTTGGGTCCATAACCAAAATCGTCAGCAGGGCCGCACCACCAACAAAAACAGCGATACACAACCGACCGGCCAAGATCAGTTCGGCTTCAGAGGCCTGGGGCCGCAGATAGCGCCGATATAAATCAAAAGTGATGATCGTTGCTCCTGAATTCAACATCGAATCAATGCTGCTGAGAATCGCTCCCACAAGGCCCGCCGCAACCAGCCCAACGACTCCACATCCAACGGGGGCGACCACTTGCCGAATGAGCATCGGGAAGGCCGTGTCACCATCGAATTGTGCGCCGGGAAATTGCTCGAGGAAGAGGTAATATGCAGCCACGCCGGTTCCAATGGAAAGGAACGGGATCGCCAGCTTGAAAAACCCGGCAAAAATGATCCCGATGCGAGCGTCACGATCGCTCCGTGCCGACAAAGCGCGTTGCACAATAAACTGGTTGGTGCCCCAGTAATTTACATGTAAAATGAGCAATCCCGTAAGCACCCCGGTCCACGGCCGCTGGGGATGATTCGATGGCAGATAGAGATGCATCTTCGACATGGCACCGGCGGCTCGATCGGTCGCCATCATCCCGGACCAGCCACCGATTTCACTTGTCCCAAAGGTCAAGATGGCCACAATCAAAGCCGCGGTAATCATCATGATCGACTGCAGAACATCCGTAACAATCACGGCCTTGAGCCCACCAGCAATCGTGTAAATACCGGTAACCAAGGCCATCACCAGGATCCCAATTACGTAAGAGCGGGTTTGAATCCGTACCGCCCGGGGCTTGGTACCCGCGGCTTGCACCGCATCTTTTGTCACCGAGCCTGCTGGCGACTGCGATTCTTGCGAGGCATTCTGCACCGTCGGACTCACCTTGGAGTCTTCGAGAAACAGAATGTTGAGTGACCGGGAACCGATGTAAAAAGCCGGCACCATCTGAATGATCACAATCGTGGTGAGCATCAGTATGGCATAAATGACCCGGCAGGGCTCGTTGTACCGCCGACCCAAATACTCACTGAGCGTGTAAAGATTCAGCCGGCGATAGACTGGGAGAAAACCGTAGCACAAGAGCAACAAACCGGCGATTGCCGTAATCTCAAAATGGCTCTCAACAAAGCCGAGTGAAAATCCCACCCCCATCATTCCGACAATGTGATTCGCCGAGACGTTTGAACCGAAAATCGAACCTGCCACCCCCCACCAGCGTGTCGACCTGCCCGCCAGGTAGTAATCCTCGGACGTATCCTCCTTTCGGCCAGCCCACAAACCGACGATCATCACTGCCAACAGTGAGCCAACGAAAACGCACAAATCAAGTTGTGTAAAGGTACCCATGTTCGAGGTATATCATACAGCCTAGGCCAGCCGCATCCATCCTCCCAACATCGTCTTCTTGTGGACCGACGATCAACACATTGATCTATCTTGGCAGCGACGGTAAAAAAAACGGCCCAAGGCCGGCCTCCAGGCAATCATTCACTAGCCTGTAGACGACACTGACCTGTAGACGACACTGACCTGTAGACGGCACTGACCTGTAGACGGCACTGATTAGCTGCGGCCCAACAGGCCCAACGGCCAAGCAGGGCCAAGAGCTAGATCCAGCGATTCAACTTGTGTGCCACTTTGCGGTGGCCTGATACTACGATCGCAAGCCCGAGCCCCAATAGCAGCAAAGAGCAAGGCTCGGGAACGGCATCCGTTTCAGAAGCGGGCGCAGAAATTTCGCCGAGGCGGGATTTCCAAAGGTCATAGTCAGCTTGCACAACCACTGCCTGGCCAGTGCCGTTGCCGTTCAGAACCTCCGAAGGGCTACCCAGGTTGTCTTGCCACACGGTGTAATCGGCTGCGTCAACGAACCCGTCGCCATTGAAGTCACCTGAGATCGTTGGCGGCAGGTTGAGTTGAAACGGCAAGGTATCGAAGTATGCAAGTCGATTCGGAATCGATGAGTTGATGGCATCGATTTGAACGATAGAGAGCACGTTGGTGTACCGCAGGGCAAACCAGGGCAAAATACTCTCGGCGATGTCTTCCCTGGTCGGATTGTCCCTGGCGTAGGTCGAGATAAATGTAGGATCCTGCTGCTGGGCAGCCAGCCATCCTGGTGATGAAGCGTGGTCACCGTCATAGGACGTATGGCCTGCTTCGTGAACGAGAACCTCTTCCAGGTATTCACCGTACTCGTCGGCCTGATCGGTGTGGATGAGAATGTTTCGGTTTCCCCCACCGAAAGGTTCAAGCCCTTTGTGAACGGTCACGGAATCGACATCAGTACGCATGGATGTGGGTAATCGTCCCACGGCACGAGCAAATTTGTCCGCCTCGATAGCAGCAGCCGATTGCCCGCCGAATTCTGGATTGATCTGGATCTCCGACGTGAGCCCATCGAAAAACGTGGCGTCGAACAGATGCATCGGCTGGAACAGCCATTCATTCGCCCGACGGTCGTACACCCATCGATTCGCGGTCCCCGTATAGGTCATCGAGTCGAAGGCTGACCAATCTGCTACGGTGATAATATCGGTGTGGATATAAGCGGTCCCTGAGAAAGGGGGATTCTGGCCGTATGTTCCGTCGACGACGCACCAGGAGCAACGACCGAGAACTGCCAGGCAAACAGCAATTCGTACAACCGGAGGCATAGTCCCGTTTTCTTCTACCGATTCCTTCCATGCGAGAGCCACCTGTATTAAATCACAGGGTGGAGTTTGTCACCAAAGATACCCGCAAAGAACCCATCGACAGCCTTAGCCTGGGAGACGCGGTCATCCTCGACATCATGACCGCGACCAAGGTGAGTGGTCCACGCATCAAACGCTTCGACATCCATCGGATGGTCGTCCCCTGGACGGTCGGCCAGGAAGTCGGTCAATGCACGTGTGCGGATCGATTCACCCACTTCGTCGTGGCTTGATGTGGGTGGAACCACCTGGCCAGCCGGGCTCATGAACGACCCCCAATGGGATCGCCGCAAAGCAGAAATCGGTACATCAAACGTCTGGATTGGAATGGCTGTTACTTCCGTCACCGCACTGACCGGCTGCGTCGCAACGACCGCGACGGCTGTAGTCAGCACGATGTTTTGTAACGGCGCTTGCGATGGGTAAGCTGCAATCTGTGGGGCGGCGGGTGAGGGGACTACCGACTGGCTTTCAGAAGTAGAGGCGGCCTCCGCTGATCCGCTGCTTATAACCAGTGTCTTACCGAAGTTAGCCTTCCACACGCTGTAATCCAAATCGTCGACTATCCCGTTGCCATCACCATCAGCTCCAGAGAAGGGCATGACGGCCTGGCCCAACGTGTCCTGCCACACCGAATAGTCGGCCGCGTCGACGGTTCCACTGTGGTTGTAATCACCATTTGGAAAAACTAAATCGGTTTCAACAGAGTGCCATGCACCAGTTGCGTCCTGGAACTCGTATCCGTCCTGAATGGTCTCTACCAGTCCGCCACTGCTGGAGTGAACCAGGTAGAGATCGTTGCCGACTTGCAGTACGACCGTAAGATTCTCACCCTGTGTTTCCGTGACCACCTCGGTGGTCACCAGCATTGGCGATCCGGCTTCCTGTTCCAGTTGTCCCGCCAAATAGGTCCGCGCACGCTCGGTTGCTTCAACAAAGGCGTCATCACTTTGAGTTGGTGGATAGGCTGTCACTACCTCCTCAGCAGTAATGACATTGAGTCCGAGACTCTCAGATGGCTCGCCCACAATGGGTGGATCGTCATTTTGCTCATCCTCTTGCGCGACGATCAGTTCGGCAATCACGGTTGCCGGATCCGATACCGCGACCGCTTTCACCGAGTCGTTTGCAACCGAGTAAAGTTTATCGCCAATATAGCCACTTCGGCGCACCGGTGTGTCATGGTCAATTTCAGAGACTAATGCCAGGTGATCAGCCGTTTCACTCGCCGTGACGTCAACTGAAAAGACCGCGAGCTGGTTTTCTTGTACCCATCGGCGTGTTTCGCGGTAACCGTCACCGTCGTCGTCAACGCGCGTGACATACTGCTTGGCAACGGGCATACCTAGCATCCCGTGCTCGGCGTAGTAGCCAAAGGCATGGTGATCGAGTTCTGCCTCGCTGGTGGAGAACCTCGGGAACGTGTACTCGGCAATTCTCCGGGGCTGGGTGAGTTCCGCGATATCAAAAAGTGCCACCTGTGTCGGGCCGCTCCCACCGGTGGGCGTGTTACGGCCGACGGTAAGCAAATGGTCCTGGTCGACAAGGTGCATGTAGCTGGTAAACCCAGGTAGCGTGATGTGTCCGACCGCATGAGGATTAGCCGCGTCACTCATATCAATGGCGAACAACGGGTCGACATTACGAAACGTGGTGACAAACGCCCGGTCGCCCAGAAATCGCACCGACCGCATCGTTTCGTCAAGTGCCAGATTTTGGAGACTACCGACGAACTCGAATACGCCGACATCCTCTTGCACGACGAACAGCATATTCTCGGCGCGTCCGGACCAGTTACCCGAATAGCTGTTGCTCACGGTGGTGGCGATTCGCAAGTAGTCGCCATTTTCATCAGCCGAAAACTGGTTAAGGATAGTGCCGGGTACGGTAGTTGTCGCGGAAAATTTCACGCCGCCCGATTCGGGATCCCAATCAAACTTGACAATCCGTGTCACGATTCCGTCTTTATCCGAATAGTCGGTGTCGAAAACATAGAAGTTGTTCAGTGAAGCGTAGATGGCGCTGGCCCCAGTGCTGTATACGCCGGAGGTATCTGCCAATCCGGGCTCGTCCGATTCGACGTTCAACGACACAACGGTGGTCAAGTTCCTTGCATCTGGAACAATTGGTTGATAGATATCCTCTGGCATGTTTAGTAGTCCGGTACGGACCATTTCACCGTCGGAGTCGTAGGTGGTATAGTTTGGCAGAGCCTCCTCCACGAACTGCCCCGGATTTGCGATGATTCGGGTCAGATATTCCTCTTCGGTTTCATATCTTCCGGTCGTGGTTGGATCATCGTCGTCATCGATGATTTCTGGCCGTGGTCCGACGGCATTATCGTTGCTAACCAACAGATACACATAATCGCCTACCCCGCGCGAATCGACATATCGACCTTCCATAGAGGTTGTTTGTACGATCCTTGGATCCGCGCGGTCGCTTACGTCAATGACCGTGATGATTGTCGACGAAGGGATTGGCTCGGTAATGGGTGGCCAAAATCGGTCACTCACCCAATCGTTACCGTCGTCGAAGGTTGGGTAGATAAATCCACCACCGACCTCGGCAATCACGGTCAATCGGTTGCCGTGGAGGTATTCGACAACCAGGCGCCCTTCGAGAGCGACCCGAGATGCAACCTCAAGTTCTTCTGCGGGCCAGGCGTCAACAATCACCACCTCGTTGTCGGTGAGCATGTACAAGTAGTCAGAATCAAACTCAACGATATCCCCTTCGTCAACGCCTGCAACCTGCACATTGGTCTCAGAATGATTGCGGTTGGATACGGGGGACGCTCCCTGTGAGTCAAGAGTCATTTCCATACGGTAGTATGGGACCTCGATCCAAGCAGTCATGCCAAAGAGATGCTCGTACCGAACTAATGCGTCATCGACGAGGAACTGGCGATACGATTCAAAACTCTCAAAGGTTGGCAATTGATCGTCCCGTATTGCATCAACAACGACGTTCACTTCTGCCTTAAGTGCCCCATCAACAACGTAGGTGAATGTGTCGGTTCCGAAAAAATTGACGGGCGGCGCGTAAACAATCGACTGGCCATCGTGGGCGATTGTTACGGTGCCACCAGCCGAGGGTGGGATGACTTCGGTAATCTGTCCGGTACCCGTGTAATCTGCCCCGAAAAGGTCATTGATCAGTACAGGGAGCACCTGGGGGCCATCTTCGGCATCGACACGGAACTGATCGTCCCGCACGCGACGGATCACTTCCACGTTAACCGTCTCAGTCATGAAGTCATCGACGGTGTAGGTGAAGCTGTCCCCGCCAACAAAGTCAGCCGGTGGTGTGTAATGGACTCTAAGACCGTCGTTGTCGAGGCTGACGATGCCGCCATGCTGAGATTGCGTGACGCCGGTAATCCGGCGGGCACCAGGATAGTCCTGGCTCTTGCATTGCAGGTAGTAATAGTCCGGGTCAAAGTCGTTCACCAGCGGGCTTATCGCTTGGGCCAGTGAGTTCTGATCCACCACCATCTGGTCGGGATCGAGGTGTTCACGTATCCAGACCGATACCGTCGTTTCGTACTGCCCGTCCACGGTATAACGAAGTGAGTGGGAACCGGCCGCTGCTGGTTTGAACAGCAGTAACGAGCCACCCATGACCGATGCTTGTCCACTCCCACTGATTAACTCCACGCCGGTGATGACACCCGGACCGAGGTATCCCTGGTCAAAATGGTCGTTCGTCAGTACAGCGATCGGGTACGCACTGTGTGTGGGGTCGGGGCATAGTGTGATGGAATCATACTGAGCTAACGCTTGTACATTTACCGTGGCGTTTGCTTGCAGCGTGTCATCAACGGTATAGCTGAAGCGGTCCTGTCCGGTGTAACCCGGAGCCGGCGTGTAGAGAATGGCTTTGCCATCGTCGATGATCGTTACCACGCCCCCGTTCTCAGTAGGACCAACTTCGGTAATCAGCCGGGGGCCATCGTATCCGTTCCCAAGGAAGTCATTCGCCAGCACATCGGCCACGTTGTCCGGGGTGTCCTGGAAAATTTCCCCATACAAGTAGTCATTGCGCACTGGGCGTGTTACTTGAACGCGAACAGTTGCCTCATGGGTGCCATCGGCCACATAAACAAAAGTGTCGCTGCCTGTGAACCCGGCTGTCGGAGTGTAGGCAACACCCTGACCACCGGCATAGATGGTGACCAATCCTCCGCTTTCAGGCTGGGTCACCGAAGTGACACGGTCAATGATGTCGTGCTCACGATTGTCCAAATCACGGTAAGTATCGTTCGTCGTGACGTTGTAGAAAAATCCACTACTGTTTTCATCGACTTCAAAGAAGTCATCTTGCACGGGCCGATGCAGGACGAGCGAAACGCTTGCCTCATAACTGCCGTCGACAACATAGCGAAATGAGTCCCAACGTCCGGGAGAGAAATCGTCTGCCTGCGTGTAGAGGATAGATTTACCGTCTGCAGAGATCTCCAAAGTGGTACCGAGTTGGCTCTCGGTAACGTGGGTGATTTGTCGTGCACCACCGTAGCCAGGCCAAAAGGGATCGTTGGCCAGGACATTCAGTATCGTGGGCGGGTCGTACTGCACCAGTTCGTATTGATCGCTCTTTAGCGTCACCGGAATCTCAATCGTGACCTGGGCCGGATAGAGGTCGTCGACCACGTAGATAAACGTCTCTCTGTCGTAGACTCCCTCTGGCGGGGTGTACTGAATGGTTTGTGCATCGGACCCGATCTGGACGGTTCCTCCGGCGCTACCCACGCTGACAGACGTGATGCGGCGTGGGCCATCATAATCCGACCAGAAAGGATCGTTGGCGAGCACGTCGAGTTGACGCGTGACGCCATCGGGTGGAATCTCATAGTGATCAAACGCAAGCGGTGCCTGAATCTTCACAAACACCTGGGCAGTGAACTCGCTGTCGACCGCGTACACAAACGATTCGGTCCCAAAGAAATCAGCCGGGGGTGTGTAAAGGGTGTGTTGCCCGTTGCCGCCAATCTCGATGCGACCTCCTTCGCTACCGTAGCTGACGGACGTGATGAGTCGTTGTCCCTCGTAAGTCTCCTCGAACTGGTCGTTGGCCAGCACGTCCAGCGCCACCTGAGAACCATTTTGCGGCAGGTCGAAGTGATCGTCAGTCAGTGTGACGCCACCACTATCGAGCAAGTAACGACATTCGAGCTGTTCGACGCGGAGCGAACGCGAGCGGAAAGAGGCAAGAGATCGTTTTCCGTACCGGGGCTGTTGAGTCACCGTGATCTGCCCTCGCAAGTTTGCGAACAACAACGCACCGGCGATTACCTTCAACCGATGCTGTCACGCTGGGCGCGAAAAATAACGTCCCAACGTTCTGTTAAGCAGCCCCTGTCGCTCGGTTCAGCAATTTGTAAGTTCAGCAATTTG
>Ga0310121_10000327_pt1 | contig 52518 bp, 42 predicted proteins | sample CB27_Tmax_986_MG_FD_203504 | JGI IMG/M metagenome (GOLD analysis project Ga0310121, IMG submission 203504) | Marine microbial communities from Western Arctic Ocean, Canada - CB27_Tmax_986 | ecosystem: Environmental > Aquatic > Marine > Oceanic | place: Canada: Western Arctic Ocean | collected... | reverse complement strand
TGCCCTCCACCTGCCTTCGCCTAGCCAATTCAGAGAGTTTTGGATCAACCGATACGATTCGAGCCTCAACCTTGGCGAGTGCCTCCGCAGCAGCAAGGCGATTTTCAACTAGCTCGCCGACATAACCTGCGGTAAGCGATTTGCCTGATCCGTACGGAGCGACAACGAACAGGGCGTTACCACCATCGCTCTTCATCAGCGAAGAGATCAGCCGAACTGACTTCGATGTCGGCCTAAAATGCTGGAGTCGCTCCGGACACCCCACATCAAGCTGGATATTGATGGACCGGAGAAAAGCGCTCTTCACCATTGCACCCCGCTTACGCGGCTTCCTCCTCAGTAATTACGTGTTCGTCGTAGTATTGCTTCAGTCGATCAAGTGACGGTTCACCCTGGATTCTCACGATGCGCTCTCCGGCCTGCCCATCGAGTTGGAGGAAGCGTCCGCCTTCGTAGCTCGCTACGAGTTCGTAGGTGGCTTCGGAGGTAAGCGCGAACACCCGCCCAGGCATGTTAAACCCATTCGCGAGTTCGGATAAGGATAGGTCGTTAGTAGCACCTTTCCTGAGGGCGCCGCTGCCCTCTAGAGCATGAGCGAGAGCGTATCCAAACAACTCAAATGGGATTGGTTTGAGATCCCGATTTAGATGAAAGAACCCCGTTTGACGCGAGTGGAGAAGCAAGCCTAGTTCACTCAGTGGGCACTCCAGGGCTTCCTCGGGATCAGCCTGTTCCCGAGGCACACGGATAGCGTAAGAACGCAACAGGCAATTGAGGTCGCGATCTAGCGTGCGAGAAGTAGGCATACGCTGACCGTCGGAGGCGAGGTGTCTTCTTAATGCTTCCGCGCAAACGGGGCGCTCAAACCGCATCGCACTGAAGTGATTGAAGAACCAGTGCCAGCTGTATGCGTGCATCGGGTGATGGATCAGCTGAACATGAATCGCCCACCAGGTGCCCGGCAGCAGAAAGTAGCGATCGTGCTTCCAAATCATCTCGCCCAATTTGGTAGGCTGGAGCACTTTCGTGTTGGTGCCGGCTTCCATATCTCTTTCGGCGAGGCCCGTAGCTAGCGTCCAGTGTTCGATGGCTTTTGCCATGTTTTTCCCGACACCCAACCAATCAGCCAAATCAGGATCAGCGAATCGTTCTGGTTCCTCGTTTGCAAGCCGGAGCCCCTTGTAGAGCCAACCGTCTCTGATTGCGAAAGTCTGATGTCCGCCGAAACGCATTTTCTCAGTCCTATGCTACCGCAAAGCGAGTGAGGCTCGCGTGGATTTCCATAATTGATTCAACTGCAGAATCAATTTCTTCTACTGTATTCAACTCCGACAAACTGAAGCGCACACTCGCATAGGCCTCGGCCTCCGAGAGCCCCATCGCACGGAGTACGTACGAGGGCTCAGGCTTCTGGTTGGTACATGCGGAGCCCTGAGAACAACGAATCCCCGCCTGATCCAACCGTAGGATTAGGGCTTCCCCATCGATCTCTGAGAACTGCACGTTTGTTGTGTTTGGGAGGCGGTCAGAAGATGTACCATTGATCGCTGCTATGAGGTCGTTGTTCTTTAGTGATTGTTCGAAGCGGTCTCTAAGGGTTCGGGTGCCCACGGCCACACTGTCAAATCTCAGTGACCTGAGCTCGAGGGCTGTGCCGAGGCCGACGATGCCAGGAATGTTCTCGGTGCCGGGTCGGACAGCTTGCTCTTGGGATCCACCAAATAGGAGCGGATGAATCGTGTGGACTCCAGGTCCAACGAGCGCCCCAACACCTAAAGGCCCGTGGACCTTGTGGCCGGATAACGAAAGGAAATCGATCGGGGCTTCCGCCAAGTTGATCGGGACCTTGCCCACGGCCTGAACAGCATCGGTGTGAAACTGAGCTCCTGCTTCCTGTGCCCGTTTAGCCAGCTCGACGAGAGGCTGCAGGACCCCGGTCTCGTTGCTAGCCCACTGGATCGACACGAGTGTGCTCCCGGGCTTAATGGCATCGATCATATTCTGCTGATCGACCAATCCATTTCTGTCGACGGCTAGAATCACCACCTCAACGCCATTCGCGTGGAGGTGGTCCGCGGCTGCGAGCACGGAGGAATGCTCGATGCTCGTCGTGACAAGGCGATAGCCTCGGCAGTTAGCTGTCAGGAGACTCTGGAGAACTAGGTTGTTCGCTTCCGTTGCCCCACTCGTAAACACGACATCGTCAATCGATGCTCCGAGCATCATGGCAACTTGTTCCCTGGCTCCACGTAAGCAAAGGCGAGCGCGCTCGCCGGCCGAGTGAACGCTTGATGCGTTCCCCCAGCTGTGCGCCATGGCCCGAGAAACCGCCTCGATTACCTCCGGCAAAGCCTGAGTGGTCGCGCTATTGTCGAGGTAGATATCGCGAGTGGAAAGGGATGGGCAATTAGAGGGCCGGAGTGTCATTCGTTGACTCTCCTAGTTAGTTCGAGCGTGCCGAAGGAAGTAACGCCGAAACCTTCGGGTACAACACGATTCGCATACTCGAGGATTTTCTGGTGCTCGTCGTGTGTGAACAGCAGTTGGCCGTTCCGAAACCGGTGCCCTTGGGGGATGAGCCCCTCTCGTCTCCATCGCCACAGGGTTTGGCGTGAAACGCCAACTTCCGAAAGAACGAATGAAGTGGAGTAATACTTAACTCCGGCGATCTCTTTCTTCATAGACTCAATGAGGGAAGAACGCCCGCTCTAAATGTACCACAGCGTAACACAATGTACCACAGTATAACACGATATACGGTGGTATCGAAACCACTGGACACTACAAACAGTGTTACGTGATGTGATTCCCACCAGCCGCAGACGATTATCCGAATAAATAGCGAATGTAGTGAATTGGCGGTGGAATGAAAGGAGCGTCATCCCTTGAGCGCATGTGAGGAAAGGCCGTTGGAGGAGCCGACTTACTGCGGACTAGCTCTCCTTAAGACGTGCCCGGCCACCTTGAACCCCTCTTCATTGAGCACTTTCTCCCAGCCACGTAAGGTGCCGATATCCTCACGGTCAAGAAGCCCCTTCTTCTCTTCCTGGCGAGTTAGGCGAGCAAATTTATCGCGGTTGGGGTAGTCAGCCGGCACCAGGGTTTCCTTGCGGTGAAGAACCGGAGGATTCGTGCGGCGCGAAAAATCGTAGTGCTTCGCAATCATCGTATCGAGCCAGATCACGACGGAGAATGCGAGCGTGGGGTGGGCCACGTCATCGAAGCTGGGATAGGATAGGTAGGAGATTTTGGGACGTCCCCGGTCGAGCTTGACGATGTTTGCTCCCTCAATTTCTCCGATCACAACTCGTGCACAGCCCTCGAAGGCACGGAGGATCGGGGGTAGGCGGTCAAGACCGGCCTCGTGAAAATAATACGCCTCAGGTGTTGCCTTACCGAAGTCCACTAGTTTGCTGGCCTCACCCACACGTGCTGTGTCTCCCGCTGAGAACAGTAGCTGATCCGCCTCAGAGCAGGCTCTCGTGTAGGTCCCAAAAAAAGCTCGCACATCGTAGCGTAACTCTATCGGCAGCTCCGACATCTTGGGCCTCTTCCGGAAACGTTGAAGGGCCAAGTACACAAGGAGATCATCTTGCCGTTGGTCTTCGATTTTGATCCACGGGAGTTCCCCCGTAGCGTTTCGCACGATCCGGAACGCCCGGGCGATACTTTCGAACGTTTCGGTCAAGTTTTCACTGTTGTCAAGTTCCTCGGGGTGAGGCAAGCGACCCCGATCTTCGAAGAATTGAGTGAGAGGTGTCAGGAGCTCACGGTGGGTGTCAAACAACTCATCACTGATGGTTCCTACCGGAGCTGACAATCTTCGACGGAATAGTCTACTTGAGAATCGTTGACGGTCTTCTTGATGACGAAAGACGAAAAAGACCCCGGGGCCTGCGGCCACGCTTAGGACTTCTAGCGTAGTATCGATCCAATCCCGTAGCTCCGGTTGATTGAAGAATTTCTGGAACGTGCCCCGCCCGGTGAGAACTCCATCAGCACAATCCTCGAAGTCCTGGCCCGCTTGAAAGTCCACCCGTGCTGCGACAAGCATCACTCGTTCTGCGAGGGCCCAAGCGCTCTCAAGTGTCTCCGCCCGCTCACTCGAGTCCTCGATCACATTCACGACATAGCCGAGGTTAACGACCTCTGACGGTCGTCTCTCACCGTCAGAGCGGTGAACAGGATCCCATCCAACACAATCGTAGCCAAGCCCCAATAGAGTCCTGAGGTCGTCACCACGGCCGCAGCCGTAGTCGAGGATTGTCGTTTCTGGGTGGATAATGTTGGAAGCCAACGCTAGCTGTATGGGTCGAGAGAGGTGTGCCCTACCCATCGCAGTTTTGTGCCGTTGGATTCTCATTTCATGCTATTCACAGAAGTCAGGATCAAACTCTCAATCTATCCTAGCGCACCCACTAGGCGATATTTTGCTCATTGAAGCAGGGTCGGTATTCCGCGTTCGTAGATTATCCGGCACCGTTCGATGATGGCGGAGTTGTCTAATGATAAGCCTCAAGTGGAATAAAAAGGGCGAGTACGTTCCTGCCACTGGTCTGCGGACACGAAAGTCTTCGATCTACACACCGAATCAATCGGAAGATTTCAAGATCAGTAGATCAAAACTTTCCGACTTCCGGAAGTGCAGAAAGTGCTTTTATCTAGATCGCGTAAGAGGGCTGAAATATCCCGGTACACCGGGCTGGGCCTTGAATGCGTTAACGGACACCTTGCTGAAGAAGGAGTTTGACGAGTGCCGTGAGAAGCAGATCCCCCACAGGCTCATGGAAGCTCATGGCCTGGAGCATGTGGTACCGTTCAAACATGAAGAGATGGATCACTGGAGACACTCCACGCATCACGGTCTGAGCGCCAGGTTCAAGTCCACAAACATCATCCTCCACGGGGGAGTGGACGACGTTTGGTGGGACACGAGAACTGCAAAGGTGATCGTGGTCGACTACAAGTCCCAGGCGGCTGGCAAGCAAGTGACCACAGAGAACTATCTCGTGCCGATTTATCGTAAAGGGTACGCAGAGCAGCTGGATTTCTATGCCTACCTTCTCCAGGAAATGGGCTTCGACGTCTCAGACATCGCCTATTTTTATGTCTGCAATGCGGATCGGCAGGCACCAGGGTTTTACGGTAAGCTGACATTTCACGAGACCCTGGTGCCCTATCCATGGAGTAGCGATTGGATTGAGCCCGAGGTCGAGGAAATGATCCGGACGCTGAATTCGACCCAAGTTCCTGACAGTAACCGCAGCTGTGAGAACTGTGCTTATGCCAGGCAGCGGGGCGTAGCTTGGCCATCCACGATAGACGCTTTGTTTCGCAAGGCCGTACAATGGTGTCAGAGGCTCAGGGAAGACGGGGACTAACACACCTAACAAACAATATTTTGCGCCTTGAAATAGGGCCGAACTTCCACTAAATTAATAGCGTGCAGAATGACACTGCACCCCGGTGATTTGAGACGATTGCAGCCGGGTGATCAAACTGCTAAACCGCCCGGGGGTCCCGTTCGGTTTGGCCGAGCGGGACCCTTTGCTTTTTGAGAATACTTGAAGTCCGGTTCGGGCTGCTGAGGCCCGAACGGAGTGTGCGCTTTGAACACGACAGCTTGGCGGGCACGCTCCTGAGAACGGCACTCCGCCTAAAGCGTCGAAGAGCCTCTCGCGTCTTCTGATGTGGGGGGCTTTTCGGCTTCCTGAATCCCTTTATACGCAGGAGGCTGATATGACAGTCGATCTGAAGCGCCACCCCGACTCGGACGGTGATTCTCCTCACTCGTCCCCGTCCCTCTTGAGTGCGATCAAGCGAAAAATTCTTGGAGGCAAGTCTAAGGCTCGAGATCGATTCGCATCGCTGGGTGTGTACGGTTTTGAGAAACGAGAGCTGCCGATCCTCGCAGCGTTAGTGACGGAAGACCCCCTTCTGCTGATAGGACTGAGTGGCACCGGCAAGACCTACCTACTGAACTCGATCAGCGAAGCACTAGGTCTCGAGCACCGGCATTACAACGCCAGCCTCATCTCGTTCGATGACTTGGTGGGCTTTCCGTATCCCGACGATGCAAAAGAATCGGTGCGCTTCCTGCAGACACCGGCAACCATCTGGGGTGCGGAGTCGGTGCTCGTAGACGAGATCAGCCGTTGTAAGCCTGAGCACCAGAACCGCCTTTTTTCGCTCGTCCACGAGCGGCGTGTGCAGGGCATCGCGCTCGAGACCCTGCGTTATCGCTGGGCCGCGATGAATCCCTCTACTTCGGATCAGGGGGAGGGCGAGGAATACATCGGTTCGGAGCCACTCGACCCGGCACTGGCTGACCGCTTTGCCCTCATAGTCGATGTGGCCGACTGGAAGGAGCTATCGGCGTCCAATCGCAAACGCATCTCCGATCCCGCGGGTGAAGGGTCGGTTGCTAATGATGGCGGCGCATTGAAAAAGACACTGGCGTTGTGGCGGCAGGAATTCGAGACACAACTCGAAGTCTGTGATCCGAATATTATCGATTACGCTTGTGCCGTGGTGACCGCTCTGGGCGATGGCGGCATTCGTATCTCACCCCGGCGTTCGAGATTGCTCACGCGCACGCTGCTCGCGGCCGTGATCATCGACGGCGAATTCAAGGACAAGAGCTTTCGCGTCGTCCTCGAGGCGAGTCTGCCCCATCGCACCTGGGGTGATCCACCGGACACTAGCAAAGTCTTGGCCGCCCATCGCCTGGCATGGGACGCCGTGATGCTCAGTGGCGTCGAGCAATGGGTGCATCGCTTTCACCTGGAGCACTCGCTCGCCGGCAAGGTCAGGCTGCTGCGCGATACCTGCCTGGGACCCGATGCCGGCACACTCGCCGTCGAACAGTTCTTGGCCAGTGAGTCGAAGGAGCGCTCCGCGGCTTTTGCTCTGGCTGTTTACCCGGGCGCGGTTGACGGCAAGCTCGCGATCGGAGCGGAGGGTATCAACGATCTCGGCCGTATGGCCACGCAGGTTATGGACGTGGACGGTGAGATCAATTGGCAGGAGCGTCTCTCGTCAAAGAACACGATCGCACCTGAATTCACACGTATCGCTACGGCCCTCAAGCGGCTGAAGGGTGCGCGGCTAGAACGCGCGACGCAGTTGTTCTACTGGTGCCTGATCAACGGGATCAGCGTGGAAAACCCGCGCAAGTTCGAGTCGGATTTTCACGCCAGTGTGCGTGCGGTAGGCGCGAGGTCACGAAAATGAGCACGAAGACGCCGAGCGGGTTGGCTGAGTATTACCTCGCCCGCGAGTTGGCCAGTATCCGCGGTCCCGCCATGGCCAACTCGATGGCCCAGGGACGCGCGATATGTCACGCGAGGGAGCAGGGCCTGTCGGAAAGCACGATACAGAGGGTGAAGGAGCAGCATCGCTGCAACAGCGGCGGCCCGATGAGTCGCCACCGTACGGAACGCCTGACGGCTTCGATACTCGCTAAAGGCGACGGCGTCATCCGCTGTCCGCGGGTGACCCGGCTGGCGCTCGACTTCGGCGGATCCGATCCGCTTACGGTCATGCATGCGCTGCTCAGGGAGCACGGACTCGAACACGCCGAGCAGCTGCGCGAAGTGTTCAACCCATCTGAAGACCGCTGCATATGCCGACTTGATCCACGCCCACGAAGACTTCGTGTTGCCGACGCGGACCCCAAGAAGGTGTTATGCAAGGCACTGCTTCTCGGGCTCTGCACGACCGTTCTATACGATCCCGAGCGGCCCGTGCTCTGGACCCGTTCCAGCCTCTCGCGTTGCCTGGAGCTGTACGAAGGAGGGGGGTTTTACGCATGAACGCAGAATACTTTAATGCGCTCTACCAGGAACTCATCGAAGAGAATCCGTTCGCGGTCCGTGCAGTATTGAAAGTGCTGCAGGTGGAATTCACCGAGACCGTCCCTACGCTCGCGGTCACCTGCGAGACGCGTCCGCGGCTGCTCGTAAATCTGAAGTTCCTGAAGAAACACTGCCGTACCGATCAGCACGTCAAGGCGGTTATCTGTCACGAATTCCTGCACGTGCTGCTCCGCCACACTGAGCGCTTCGCCGGCTTCTCGCCGGCCGAGCATGTGGCTTTTGACGCTGTGATCAACGCCATCATCCACCGCGAGCTTGGTGACGACTACAGCGAGTTCATGAGTCGGTACTACGCGAAGGAGAAGGGTGTCCGCCGACTGCTGCGTCCACCAACTCGCACGGAATGGACTCCAGATTTCGGATCGAGGTCCCCTCTTATGTCTGCCTGGGTCTCGCTCTACAACGGTTTGCTGATCGCAGACGACATCGCCGACCTTGCCAGAGATGTTCTAGATGTCAAAACGGTCCCTTCGACGGGGACGGTCCTGATCGGCGGTCACGACCATACGGAGTTCGTCGGCGAGCTTCCCGAAGTGCTTCAGGAAGCACTGGACCGGGCCCTCAAGAGCATGAACGGTTGCGGTATCTGGCGCTCACCGAAAGGGCGTGGAGTCGGCGCGAATGCCTACCACGCCGCCATCCCCGGGGTCTCGCAGGGTGTGCAGCGCTGGCGGCGTGAAACCCTGGAAGTACTGCGTCGTCATCTGCTTCCCGACCCCAAAGCGGTTCACCATGATACGAGACCGCTTCATTTCACCGTGCCCGTGCTGAGCCCCGGAGACAGGCGCGCCACCCTCCGGGCCTTGTGGAGCCCGCTGCTGCCGGAGGCGCTCTGGTCGACGGAGCAACGTCTACGCGGGGGCACCGCGCAGGTGTATCTCGATGTCAGCGGTTCAATGAACGCTGAGATGCCGCTGATCATCGGATTGTTGGCCAGACTCGGCAGCTTTATTCGCAAGCCGCTGTGGGCATTCAGCGATGTCGTCGCCAAGGCCAGGATCGTCAACGGCCGGTTGCTCGCGGATACCACCGGCGGCACCAGCATGGCCTGTGTACTCGAGCACATCGCGGAGACACGGCCCGCTGCCGCGGTCGTCGTTACGGACGGGTACATCGAGACCTTGAGCCCGGCTCTTCTCGTCGGCGTTCGAGGCACACGGCTCCATGTCATCGTTACCCGTGATGGAAGCCCGGGGATGCTTCACCGAGCCGGTATTTCTTACAGTCAATTATCGAGGTTGCCCACATGATCAGAACGAGCGAAGCCGTACTACCCGGACATCCCGACAAGTTCTGTGATCTCGTTACGGATGCGATTGTAGCCGAGTGTTACGAAGTCGATCCCGTCGCCTATTGTCAGGTGGAGATGAGCGTTTGGTCCGATCAGGTATTTCTGACTGGCGGCACTGCCACACGCGAACCGCTACGGCGACCGCTCGAAGAGATCGTCAAGGAGGTCGGGCGCGACATCGGATACGTAGCGTCCAACCACATTGTTGCCGACCGATACACGGTCCACGATCACGTCTGTAAACAAACGTGCGACCCGCGTGAATGGACCACGCACGTGAACGACCAATGCATTGCAATCGGTTGGGCAGGCTACGACGAGAAGGTCCATTGGCTGCCGCCCGAACACTTTCTGGTTCACCATCTGACGGACGCGATCTGGCAGAGCTGCAGATCTGGAAGGCTCAAAGGTCAGGGGCCGGACGGCAAACTGCTGGTACGCGTGCGGGAAAATGCCGACGACTGGCGTATAGAACAGATCCTGATAACGCTGCAGCAGCAGCCTGAGGTCAGCCTGATGCAGGTCACCGAGTTGGTGCTGACCGAGCTGGAAGACGCTTATGCCCAGCTCAAGAAACGCGACCGACGATGGCAAGCAAAGTGGAAAGAGATTGGGGTTCTGGTGAATCCGAACGGGCCGCTGATCAACGGCGGCAGTGATGGCGATAACGGTCAAACAGGACGGAAGCTCGTGATGGACTACTACGGTCCACGCGTACCAATCGGGGGCGGTGCATTATCGGGCAAGGATCTCAGTCACATCGATCGGGCGGCAGCTTATGCCGCCAGGGAAGCCGCGTTGACCGCAGTGGTCACGGGCGCTTTGATCTGTAAGGTCGTGCTGAGCTATGCGCCGAACCTCGATGAACCACTGGACGTCATTTATGAGATGGAAGGCCGTGGCAAGCGCCTGCCGACGCCGTGGTTCGCACACCCCGAGGTTGTCGGCCGCTCCCGTACACGACATGAACACCTCGGCAATGCTTGGTCCAACTCCCCCAGCGGAAAGTGCCGTCTGCCACTACCCTCTACCGGGGCGGCACTCCTAGCGCACCCAACAGAGTTATGCGCGTCCGGTGAGGTTCCCGTCTAAGTTGCGGACCTGCGGGTGAGGGGGTGAAATTTGGGCATGACACGCTACTGCTCCCGCGTTGTTCTACTGTTCTTCCTAGTGCTACACCTGACCGCTTGTGCTGCTTGGCAACCCGTAGTTGCTCCAAGCCCGGCTCAGTTCATTGAGGCAGAGCAACCTGACCGTGTCCGCGTGACGACGCAGGGAGAGAGTCAGGTGGAACTAGAGAACCCATCGGTCGAAGGCGATGAAGTCGTGGGCAACACCCGCTCGGTACCCTTGGGAGAGATTCTCATGTTAGAGGTTCGGGAGTTCAGCATGGACCGCACTATGCTATTGTTGGGCGGTGTTACGGCTGGGGTGTTGGTGGTAGTCGTGGCTGTCGTTGCTGCCACAATCACAACCTGCGATGGTTCCATATGTTGAATCTGGCTGGCCTCGAAGACGGCTCCTAGCCCCCCTCCGTGTCACGCAGCCACGCCCAGCCGTATTACTGTTATGCGCGTCCTGTGAGGTGCCCCGTCTAAGTTGCGGACCTTTTGGGGGTCAAGTCACTCTTCCTTTCTTAAAGAAGCCCCAATCAGCCGGTGGTGAAGCAGTAAAACAAACCGGCGCCTCCAGTGCTAATGAGGTTCTCCCGCGTACAACCCGGCGTGCCGTGTGAGGAGTTCCAAGACGAACCCGGCGTGGTGAAGGAGTAGCGGTCGGCATGCCCTAACATGGCGCTCCCCTCGCTGTTGCTTGTCCAGTTGTTGCATGTCTGGTCCTCGCCCCCAGCGACCACGGTGCCATCCATTTGTGAACCGGTGAGTACATCATGCTCGGTAAAATCCGGATCACCGTCGATGCGTGAGGCGAACTGATTGCCATTCTCATCCAGCGTGTACTGCCAGTTGAAATTCGAATTGTCGTAGTGGAGGTTTTCCACGCTGGTGGCCATGATGAGGCCGTTGGCATTCGCCCAGGGTCCGGAACCAATCCGATCACGGGCATTGACGGCCGTGGCGTCGGCCGTCGCCTGCGTGCTCAGATAGGCCTGCCACGTACGGTTACCGGCCCCAACCGTCTCGGCGAGGCTCTGGCAGTGCGCGTCGGCACCCTCGAGGCCTCCCAGGTTACCGCCGTTCCCGACCCCCACGCTCGTGATGAAGAAGCCCATGGGCTCGGTCTCCTGTTGTCCCATAGCGTGGGCCGGCATCCCTAACAGGCCCAAAGTGGTCAGCAAGAGCGTGACGTTGCGAGTATAGCCCATCGTTCTAACTCCCTCCTCAATACGAGGCGTTCGGCCAAATCTTCGTTGGCATCTCTTGTACAAGGCGTCCGTCCATTCGTTGCAGGGGGCGTCCGCCACGATTACGACTCAGAAGGTCGCGGCATCACTCGGGCCGCGCCGTTCTAGGGAAACGTAAAGACGGTCCCCTGTGGGTGCCAGGGGAGAGGAGCCAAAATACGCTGAAGTACTCCGGGAACACCGCACATGAGCGTGATGGTGACTAATCATGAAAAAAGGGAGTGGCCGAAGCCGGTGCCAGGCAGATAGAAATGAGGATGGTCTTATTTCTTTTAGGGATTGCTATAACCATAACAAAAGCTTGCTGTTGATCTTTCTTGCGAGCATTTTGTGTACGCATACATCTGCTGGACGAGAAGGGAAGATGTATTTGGGGGTGTCTCTCGTCGGCAAACCGCTGAAAGGAGAGCCGGATCATGGTTAAGGTACGATGGATGTTCCAATCGAGACTCCAAGTGGCGGTTTTGGCAGCTGTCGGATGCTGGTTGATTGGAGTTCAGATGGCTGCGGCTCAAAGCGGGTCAGGAGTGGTTCCTCTTCCCGGTGCGAACTGGGGCCCGACGGATATAAGCGATGAGATGGTCACCTATGCGAGCCATGTGGCACCGATCCTTCAGGAGAACTGTGTACTCTGCCACAGGGCACGCTCGATCGCGCCGATGTCCCTGGAGAGCTATGAGCAAGCGAAACAGTTCGCGCCGCTGATCAAACTCAAGGTCGCGAACCGCCTGATGCCGCCCTGGCCGCTCGCTAAAGGCGTGGGCATTCAGCAGTTCAAGAACGACATTTCGCTGACAGACGACGAGATTGAGACGATCGTGCGGTGGGTCGACGAGGGCGCGCCTCTGGGTGACCCCACGGCCGTGCCGGAGGCGCCGGAGTGGCCAGAGTGGGAAGATGCATGGAACTACGGCCAAGTCTTCAACCGCCCGCCGGATATGGTGATCAGATCGCCGGCGTACACGGTCATCGCGAACGGCATGGATCAGACTCCTCCGCTGCAAACGACCTTGGATGATCTTAGGGAGGACAGGTGGATCCGGGCCATCGAGATACGGAGCGCGACCCCCGAAACCCGGATGGTCTTCCACCACGCCAACACCAGCATTCTCATGCGTGAGGAGGGTTCCGATGATGTGGAGCGTGCGGAGCTGGCGGCATCGGCGATGGGATTGGAAGGGTATATCTACCCCGATGATACGGGCAGGCTGATCCGGCCGGGATCGACGGTCTCATTCAACATGCACTTGGTCCCGATCGATCATGACGTAGAGGCCATTCTGGAGCTCGGCGTGTGGTTCCACGACAGCGAGCCGGAATTCGAGACCCCGGGTGAAGTGCATTTCCGTATCTCACAAACGACGGGCTTCGGCGGATTTCCGGGACACAGCACCGACCCTCAGATCAGTGGTAGTTGGCCGGGTCTCGTTCTCCCACCCAATCGGATAGTGACGTACCGGTCGACGTACGTCCTCGACAGGCCAGCTCGCATCTACAGTCTCAGAGGACATTTCCACCTGCGGGCCAAGTATGCCGTGCTGGAAGTGGTCTATCCCGACGGCCGTTACGAGTTGATCAACAAGTTGGACTGGGCGCATCAATGGCATGTCTCGTTCCTCTACGACGATGATGCCATGCCCTTGTTGCCGAAGGGGACGACAGTCCTCGTGACGGCCGTGTTCGACAACACGGCGGCGAACCCAGGCAACCCCGATCCCGACCAGTGGGTCACGTGGGGGCCTAGGACGGTCGACGAGATGTCCCACTTCCGGTATGGGGTGACGTGGTTCGACAACCAGGAGGACTTTGACAGGCTTGTCGAAGAGAGGGAGCGTGCTCTAGCGGAGAAGGGGCCGATAGCGGTGTCCCGACAGTAGGTAGGGGAGCCATCGGCAATGGCAGTCCGCACGGGCATGACTTGAGGAACGACCGGAGATAGCAGATGGCAGTTCGGCAGTTGATCGTAGTGGGGTTCTTGGCCAACGGATTCTTCGCATTCGCAACGGTCGCGACACCACTGCGAGCGCAGGAGTTCGAGTTTCCGATCGAAGAGTCGGAGTGGTTGCTGCAAAACCTGCGTCCCACCGGTCAGCCCGTGGTTCCCATCTTCGAGGGATGGATGACCCGATCGGACGGGTCCTACGATCTGTGCTTCGGGTACTTCAACATGAATATGGATGAAGTGATCGATATCCCACTGGGGCCGGACAACTTCATCGAGCCGGCCGCGTTTGACGGGTCGCAGCCCACCCACTTCTTAGAGGTACCTGAGCGAGAGGGTCGCTACTACTGCGTCTTCACCGTCAACGTGCCAGCAGACTTCGGGCGTCAACGCGTGATCTGGACCCTCCGACAGGACGGTCGGACCTTCGAGGTCCCTGGCCATACGTCGATCCCAGGGTATGAGGTGAGAGACTTCGCTCACCTATCGCGGGACTTTATGGCGCCCCAGTTGCAGTTCCTCGAGCCGGAGGGGCCAGCCGTCATAGGCAAGCGAGGGGGAACGGCGGGAATATCGACGATTCGGGTGGGAAGCCGGCTGCCGCTCTCGGTCTCGGTGAGGCACCCCGACGGCGATGGATTGGCGGCTGGGCTGGTGTGGTGGGGCAAGTATCGAGGACCGCCTGGGGACAATGTCCGCTTCAGCCGTCGGGTCCTGCGTTTTTCAGCGACTGAAGCGCCGGCGGGGATGAGCGCGACGACCGATGTGACCTTCGATGAGCCGGGAGACTACATGGTGTTCGTGCAGGCGCGGCAGGGGTCCTTCGGCGACCAGTGCTGCTGGACAAACGGGTATCTGAATGTCAGGGTCACCCCATAGTGACCGGGAGAAATCAAAATGCAGATGAAAGCCGTCCTCCTCTTCTTTCTCGTATCGATGCCGTATTCCGGGTTAAGTGCCCAAGCGGGAGCACGTGAGATCACCGACCCAGATCTCCAAAGCCAGCTAGAGCTACAGCGGTTTCGGGTCCTCTCTTACGACGAATTGACTCCGCGGCAACAGGAGGACTGGGACGACTACGTGACCGTGAGGCCCGGGCGTAATCCCGGCAATATTGCGTGGAGTGCTTTCCTTCGGGTTCCCGACCTGGTGGACACGATGGTGCGGTTGCGGGTGCACTACGGCTCAGAGGAGTTGCAGGTCTCTCCGAAGATCTACGAATGGGCGGCGATCATCACCGCTCGTGAGTGGACCGCAAATCATCCGTGGAACAGCCACAACGGCGCCGCGATCCGGGAAGGAGTTAAGGCGGAGACGGTACGATCACTGGCCGAGGGCCGGCGTCCGGTCAATATGACGGAAGATGAAGCACTTGCTTATGACTTTCTGCAGGAGCTCTGGAAGAATCGGCATATCACCGATGTGACCTATGAGCGGGCCGTGGCCATGTTCGGTGAGGAGGGGATCATCGAACTTGTTTCCATTCAAGCACTTTACGGAGCCATTGGTGCAGCTCATGCTGTGATCAATGCCCAGGAGCGGACGAACGAGCTCGCTCCTTTCACGGATCGTTTCAATCCGCCTGCCTCGATGCCGCGCTAACTGGGTAGACGGACCCCTTCTTCGGTGACGGGAACTAGTCGCCCAGTACCCCCCTCTGCCGGGGCATCACTTTTACTCTGAGTCCAACTTGTCTCTGAGGTTATCGTACTCAATAAGTTTCCAAACCCCCTTTCTGATGTCATATAAGGAGCGGGCCCGGCCCCAAGCTGCCCTCACCCTCCCACTTCCATAAGCGGTTGTGGATCACAAACAGCAAGATGGCAATCAATAAAAGAAGGGTGTTCGTCATCCTGAGTGATTCCATGAATTCCATGTCTATCTTCTCTGGCAGCTTGAAATTTCTTCTGATGATTAGTCACTAAAAATACCTATAACAAAGAGGGCTAAAACTCCCATTCCGACTCCTAGCACGATGGGTCCGCCCCATCCCCAAAAACCAAAGAAGAAACTCCCAAGGACAATTGCCATGGCCACGGCAATGACAATGAAAACAAGAAACGACATTAGCTAGTTCCTTCCTTCAGGCATTCCCAGAACTTGATTAGAGCCATTGCTGGAACAGCACCATGCCGATAGCGGAGGCTGCGGCAAGGGTGGCGACCTGTGCCCGCTTCCCCTGGTGGTAGGCCTCGGGCAGCAACTCCACCAGAACCATGAATACCATGGCTCCGGCGGCAAAGCCGAGACCGTAGGGAAGGGCGGCGCGGAAGGTCTCAACGAAAAGGAATGCCGGGACCGCCATGAGGGGTTGGGGAAGGGAGGAGAAGATGCTCCAGGCAGCGCAGCGGGGCAGCGACACCCCCTCAGGCTTAAGCACCGCTGTAATAGCGACGCCCTCCGGAATGTTGTGGATGGCGATGGCGATGGTGATGACAGCTGCCAGTGTCATCCCACCGCCGAACGAGACTCCCACCGCGATACCTTCCGAAAACGAGTGCACAGTCATCACGATGAGTATGAGGAGCATTTTCCTGGCGCCCTCGCCCCGAGTGGCCTCGAACACCAACTTCTCCTCGTCCTGGGCACCCAGAAAGCGCTGAGTGGCCAAGATGAAAACGACGCCCAGAAGGCCTCCAACCAGTGTTTCACCCCGGCCGTAGTCGGTTCCCTCTGAGACCAGACCAAAACTGGCGCCAAGCATGAGTCCAGCGGCGACGGCGTGGGCATAAGCCACGAAGCGGCCCGAGATGGTTCGGACGAAGGCGAAAGGGAGCGCACCAAGGCCCGTCGCAATGGCGGTAAGCAGTGCATAGAGGAAGACCAGCCATACCCCGCTCACCCCGCGACTCCTGCTAGCAGCACTACCACACCCATGGCTACGAGCGTGACCACGGCGATGCTCGTCTTGCCCGTCTGCCGATAGGACTCGGGCAGCAGTTCCACAAGCGTTAGGTAGACGAGCGCTCCCACCGTGAAGCCTGTCACCCAGGGGAGAAGAACTGGCCAGAGGCCAATAACCGCAAAGGAGAGCACGGCGAGCAGCACTTGGTTCAGGTTCACCGCAGTGGCCAGTGCGGCGCTCTGGGGGAGGCGAAGACCCCGCTCTGTCAGCAGGGTGTTGAGGACCATGGCTTCGGGAATATTGTGGATGGCTAGGGTGAGAGCCATAGCGATACCCAGCGGAAGCGAAACGGCCATGGCTACGCCGATAGCCACACCTTCATGCGCTGCGTGGAGCGTGTCCACCAGAATAGCTTTGTATCCGTACTCCGGTCCGGCCTTGTCCAGCTCTGCCAGGTCCAGCTCCCCCGTCCCCGTAAGCGAGTGGGTTCCCCGGACAAAGCCAATTCCCAGGAGCGCACCGACCCCGCCTGCCGCGAGTACGTTCTGGAGGCCTTCCGTGAGGAGGGTGTATGCCACGCCAAGCATGAGACCGCTGGCCAGCGCGTTGGCCCACCCAATCATCGCGTGCGACGGAGTGCCCCGTAGCGCCTGGGGCACGGCACCGAGCACTGCCGTGAGAGAGGCCAGGGCGGAGAAGAGCAGGACGGTTGCCAGTGGTTCGAGTGTCGTCACGGGCCCAAGGCAACCGGATCGTGAGGGTGCCAAGGGCCGGGAGTCAGCCCTGATACCGTTTCCTTGTCCTCACGTTCTTCTCGGCCCAGGTCACCCTCCTGAAGCTCGCCCACGAACCCATGAGAATCCCGGTAAAAGTCTTTCTTCTCCTCCGGGCGATCAATGCGTACGGTCATGTTGGTAAAGATCTTAGTGATGAGTCCTGGCTCGTCCGCTTCTCGCCGGTCCCCGTGTTTGCTTTTGCCTCGCCTACACCGGGACCGCCGACTGGTTAGGGCCGCCAAGCACACGAAACACGTAAAGATGATCAGCAATGTTGCCACGCTTACAGTACTTCTCCTCTCTTCACCAGATCGACGACATCTGCCTAGTCGATAACTTGATACGCCTCACGGGCGGTGAGTACGATGGCCTATCACACTCTATCATTGGTCCTGAACGGTCACCTGCTGGCTCCACTAATGGGCGTCTCGGATTCTTTTCGACCGATCTTCCCAGCGGATCCGCCCTCCGACGTAGATGCCCCTGCCCGGCGCAGCGAAACCGAAAACCTCCTGGTACTGGATGTTGCCTAGATTCTCGCCTCGGAGGAGCAGGTCCATGCCCGGCCCACCATCGCCCACCTCGAAGATCGTAGCATCCAGTCCCAGATTGACCAGGATATAGCTTTCCATTGTCACGCGGTCAGCGGGGAATACGCTGAAGTTCCGATCTGATCGTTTACCAACCCACCCAAGGTCAGCACTCCACCTCACACGACCTCCGATCACGCCCCGAGTTCCGAGCGTAGCCTGGTTCCGCGGACGCCGGATAAGGGGTTCCCCCTGTACAAACATCGCCGAAGGCCCTTGGTCGAATCCTGAGTCAACCACCTCCGTATCGAGCCAGGTCCATCCCACCGTGATTTCTGCCGCGCCTAGAGTCGCGTCCAATTCGAGCTCCATGCCTCTAGAATTGGCTGCCGCCACATTGAAATAGTTCGGATCCGTCGGTTTCGGTGGAGAGAAGGTGAATTGGATCAGATCCTCGAAGGATTGATTGAACCACGTAGCCCCGATCCGGACTCTATCTAGGAGTTCCTGCTGAACCCCGACTTCCCATGAGGTCGACTGTTCCGGTTCAAGGTCCGGATTTCCAAGAGCGAAGCCGGTCGCGAACGTCTCCGCGAAGGTAGGCTCCTTGATGCCTCGCCCGGCAGCAAATCTAATCTGAGTGTCCGGGCTGATGGTCACTACAGATCCGGTCTGGAAGCTCACGAACTTACCAAATTGTTGGTTGTCCTCCACCCGAACCCCACCGTTCAACGCGACCCGACCCACTGAGGTGAGCGCGTGCCCATATCCGGCTACATTCGACCGCGAGTTGTCAGAACGGCCCGTTCTTGAGCCGAACTCGGACAGGATTTCGCTGAAGGAACGGACTCTCTGCTGCTCCAGCTCAGCTCCCGTAGTGAGGATAGTAACCTCCGACAACCGCCAGTTTGCGCGAAGGTCCCCGGTCACCCTGCGCATCGCGTCCAGGCTCTGAAATCCGTAAAACCCGACGTTGTCATCAGGTCCGTCGGGCGCGTCGTCGGTCCCACTGTCGACGTCATGAAGTGTTACGAGGGTACGGAGGTCGAAAGATCCTCCTAGACGCCGGCCCACCTCGATTCCCAGGGTCGCTTCCTCTGAGAAGCTGGACTGGTTTATGTCCACCAGCGCTCCCGTATCATCTGTGGGAAACCGGTAGACGCGATCTAGGAGCCGGGCTGTCACTCGCGCCGTGGAAGCATCGTCGATCCGTAGTTCGGCACGCCCGGAGAGGACAGTCTTTCGGTGTCCGTTGTTGAAGTCCAGAATCCCATCTGTATCGTAACTGGCAAGTGACGCGCCGAAGGAACCCAAATCGTTACCTCCACGTAACTCTAGCAGGCCATCGATGCTGCCGAAGCTCCCACCCCGTAGGGTTCCTGAGCCGGCAAGGCCCGAATCCCCACTCCGGGTAATTATCTGGATCACACCGGCCACAGCGTCGGAACCGTAGAGCCCACTCGCTGGGCCTCGAAGGATTTCGATCCGCTCGATATCCCCTGTCGTGAGGCCAGCTAGGTCGATGGAGCCACCAGGCTGGTTAAGTGGTACTCCGTCGAGCAGGACCAGCACGTAGTCGCTCTCGCCTCCCCGGAGGAAGACCGACGAGTGTGCTCCGAAGGATCCGCTTTGAACAATCGTCACCCCACTCACGGCTCTGAGTGCGTCGACTACTTGGGTGACACCCTGTGCACGGAGATCTTCCCCTTTCACGATCGAGATATGGTTTCCAAGGGTTTTCTCGGAGACTGGCACGGGCGTCCCAGTCACGACGATTCCCTCGACTACGATAGCCGAGTCAGGCAGCTGGGAAGCTGTGCCCTGAGCCTCAAGCCCTGAGGGCCGACCGATGGAAAGTGCAAGGAAGGCGGCTGAAACGAGCAGAGGAGGCCGACTAAACGAGTCCCAACGGTCCATCGCCACGCTCCCCCCTCGGAGGTTGTGAACAGAGGGCGTGTGGACCACGTCTCCTGGCTTGAGGCCGCTTCGTTCTCCTTCCCAGGGCCGAAGCCCCAGTGGATATCGCCGAACGAGCGTTCCGAGATTGGTCTCGGTCCTCTTACAGTGGCGGGGCCGCGCCGGCGTCGCACCGGCTTCCGTGATGGCCCACCCGCTTCCAATAGTGTTCCAAGGCATAGCCGGATCAGTTCCTTCCGGCAAGTATGGTCCTGGGGCAACCCGGAAGGTCAGATCAGCAGCCGGATGCCTCTCTCCGCAAGAACACGACGATCTTCCAGATGTCGTCGTAACCATCCGGTAGCATGCCGGCGAAAACAACCATGTGGGAGCTTGAGATTCCGTTTAAGATCGCATCATAACTTTCACGCTTCTAACCGCCGCGGACCCACTCGTAGCCCAAGAAGTTGGGCACATCTCTGATCTGGATCCCCACAGTATGCCAGTACCCGCTGCACGTGCCGACGAAGACCGTCCCTCCTTGAGCCAAGGCCTCCGGGTTTCAATCGTACGCCTCCTGACCTACGTTTCTAGGTTCTAGGATTCCATGGATTTCTGGGGTCGCTGTGAGGCCCTAGAGGAGGCAGACATGAATTGGATAAAAGCTCTTATCTCCTCGGGTCTACCAGCTTTGGCGGCAGCGCTTATCCTGGCGCCGGCTGCCGTGGTCGGACAGTCGTACCGGTCGGTTACCGATGACCGACTCCTGAGTCCGGAGCCCGAGAACTGGCTATCCTATCGAGGGAATTACAGCGGGTGGGGATACAGCCCTCTTGATCAAATCGACGTCTCCAACGTGCAGAACCTGGTTCCAGTCTGGGCGTTCTCCACGGGAGTCAGGAGTGGCCATGAATCTCCACCTATCGTCAATGAAGGAGTGATGTTTGTTACCACACCGGGCAATCAATTGCTGGCTCTCGACGCTAGAGAGGGCGAGTTGATCTGGCGATACCAGCACGAGCTTCCCGAAGATCTGGTCGCTCTCCACAACACCAACCGAGGGGTAGCGCTCTTCGGCGACAAGGTGTACATGGCGACCTTGGACGCTAGGGTGGTAGCGTTCGATGCGGCATCCGGGGCGGTTGTCTGGGACACACCGGTGGCTGAAAACACCTCGGGGTACTACATGACCCTGGCACCCTTGGCCGCCCGCGGGAAAGTCATGGTCGGTGTCTCCGGCGGGGAACTGGGGATCCGGGGCTTTGTCGTAGCTCTGGATACAGAGACGGGCGAAGAGGTTTGGCGAACCCACACCGTCCCCGGACCGGGTGAGCCGGGGAACGAAAGTTGGCCGGGTGAGTCTTGGCGAACCGGCGGAGCGGCCGTCTGGATCACTGGTCATTACGATCCCATTTTGGGTCTGACCTACTGGGGGACTGGTAACCCGGGTCCCTGGATTGGCGATCAGCGCCCCGGGGACAATCTCTACAGCAACTCTGTGATCGCTCTCGATGTCGATACGGGGGAGCTCGTTGGCCACCACCAATATCACTGGAACGGCTCGTGGGACTGGGATGAGGTCTCGACACCCCTGCTCGTCGACGTGGAGCGGAACGGACGCACGATTCCGGCGCTCGTACATCCGGGGCGAAACGGGTACCTATGGGTTCTGGAGCGCCAGGCGAACGCCATCGGATTCGTTGACGCCCAGCCGTTCGTTCAGCAGAATGTTTTCATCAGCATCGACCCCGAGACGGGTCGGCCGACCTACGATGAAGACCGGAAGCCGGGAACGGGTAGGCGGGCTGAGTTTTGCCCGTCTCTTTGGGGAGGAAAGGACTGGCCACCTGCAGCCTACAACCCCATTACTAGACTCCTCTATATCCCGGCAAACGAGAACCTCTGCGGAGCGATTACGGGCAGCGAGCCGGAGTACGTGCCGGGCCGCTCCTACACGGGGGCATTCACGGAAATGACAGTGCGTCCAAGTGCGGACCACATTGGCGAGCTCCAGGCCTGGGACTTGGACACGGGTGAAAGGGTGTGGACTCAGGAGTTCGACTCGCACAATTGGGGACCCGTGTTGACCACCGGGGGCGGACTCGTCTTTGCGGGTGGAACCAGCGACCGGTATTTCCGTGCGTTCGACGCAAGCACGGGTGAGATTCTATGGCAGCAGCGCACCAACTCCGGTGTCATCGGCGTTCCGTCCACTTACGAAGTAGACGGAGTCCAGTACGTAGCGGTTCAGTCGGGCTGGGGGGTGGATGCCGCATCCATGGGTCGGCGCGTGGACGGGGACCGCGGCACGAGCACGTCTGTGCCCGAAGGTGGAGTGATCTGGGTGTTCGCCCTTGAGCGGTGAAACGGTTCTCTTTCTAGACGAAGTGGTTGAGACTGATGATTCGGGATCTTCACTTCGAACTCAGGACGCTCTGTAACAGTTCCGGATTTACTCTTGTCCTGGTCGTGATGCTGGGGCTGAGGATTATCTCAATCGGAGAGTGGTCCCACGGTGCAACGATAGTTTGGGGCTGCTAGGGCGCCGACTCGGTCTAATCTGCTACGTTGGCTCCAGACTCCACGAGAAAGTCTACCACGGACTCATATCCCAGATCCGTCGCAGCGTCGAGTGCCGTCCGTCCAAAGGCATCGGTGGCATTTACGTCCACGCCAGCTTCGACGGTGATCCTGACAGCTTCAAGTGTCCTGGCTTCACGCTCATCCAGAGCGGGTCGATAAAAACCTCTTCTCAATCTCCTGCCACCCATTCCGACGGCCGCCATCAGCGATGTCATTGCCCCCTCTCTCTCTATATCCTGCCTTTCTCGATTTCCCTCGAGATATGTGACCTCATGCACGTAGAGAGGATTCCCACCGTGCTCTACAAGGAGCTGCATCGCCTCAGGTTGAGTGAAACGAGCCGCGAGCCAAAACGGTGTCGCTCCTACCAAAGCCTGGTGAAAATGGTAGTCGTCAGACTGGCGGCGGGTGGGCGTAGAACTCTGAATTCGGGCATTCGAGTCGGCTCCGTGGGCGAGGAGAGCACGAACAGCTGCTCCGTTCCCGCGAAGGATCGCCACATGCAGCGCTGTATGACCCGCATCTGCTGCGTTCGGGTCGGCTCCCCGCTCCAAGAGATATTCCACCAGTTTGGCGTTCCCGCCATGAACGGCCATAACTGTAGGAGTAATGCCGAAGGCTGAGGTTTCGTTCATATCGGCCCCGGCTTCCACCAACAATTCCGCTGAGCGGAGGTCACCTGATCGTGCGGCAAACATCAGGGCTCTGTCTCCGCCCTGCTCGACCCAGACTTGGTAGTCTGGATGACTTTCCTGAGCCTTGTCGGTCTTCATGCGTTGAGTCCGTACATCTGAACGCGCGTGTACATTCGCACCGTATTCCAACAACAACTCAACGACGGCCGAGTGCCTTTGGCCCGCTGCCCACATGAGCGCGGTCTGGTTGCGCGTGGCACTCGCATTCGGGTCGGCGCCTGCAGCGAGCAACTGCCGGACCACTTCCGGGTTTCCCGAGCGAGCGGCGGTCATAACGAGCGTTTCACCTGACCAGAGTTCTGCTGCAGGGTCTCCACCGGCCTCCAGTAGCCTTTGAACAATGGACGCGCTTCCGTTCTGGCAAGCTGGCCAAAGCGGTGTCACGCCAAGATCAGTTGCGGCGTTTACATCAGCACCTGCGCCAATCAGGAGATCGGCTGCCTCCAAGTTGTCCCAGTAGCTCGCCCAGTGGAGGGCGGTGGTACCGTCACCGTGTGCCGCGTTAACGTCAGCTCCCTGAGCGACGAGAGCACGAACTTCACTCCATTCTGCGCCCTTGGCGGCTGCCACCAACGGGGGCATGTCACGACCATCGGCCCCGAGGAGGGCTAGGGCCAATCCCATAAGGGTAAAACTTCGCAATCCGGCTGCCATTCTCCGAACTCCTAGATCCCGGAAATCCCGTCGATCGGAAGACTGCCCGTGCTGCCACCGATACGGTCGACCGGCATGTCGAACTTATCCATAAGTGTTACGAGCAGATTTGCCATTGTAGGCTGATCGTTATACAGCAGATGCTGACCTCCATTCAGCCGGCCGACCCCACCGCCAAGCAATAAGACGGGGAGGTTCTCCCCCGAGTGAATCGTGCTGTTGGATATGCCGCCACCATACAGGATCGTCATGTGGTCCAAGAGCGTGCCGTCACCATCTGGTGTAGCGCGAAGCTTCTCCAGATACTTCGCAAAAAGCTCCACGTGATAACGGTTGATCTTAGACATCTGCTCTACAGCCTGCGGATTATTGTTGTGGTGCGACAGCGGATGATGAGCTTCGGGAACACCGATCTGCGGGTACGGGCGAGCGCTCTGTTCCTTGCTCATCATGAATGTTATGACGCGCGTCAGGTCCGTCTGCATGGCCAAGACCTGCAGATCCTGCATGATCTCCAAGTGTTCTTCGAAGACAGGCGGTGCACCTTCGGGTTGTGCTATTTCCGGCAAATCTAAATCAATCTGTTCCTCGGCCTTTTGAATGCGCCGCTCAACGTCCCGAATCGCCGCTGTGTAACTATCCAGTAGGTGCCGGTCCTCGGGTCCGAGTTCCACCTTCAACCCCACCAACTTGTCCAGTACTGTGTCCAGAATGCTCGCCTGCTCTCTCAGTCGGATCTCTCGCGCAACACGCCCCGTGCTCCCGCTGTCGCCAAACAGCCTCTCGAACACCGCCCGTGGATTGTATTCCATGGGCAGAGGCTCGGTTGCGCTGCGCCACGAAAGCGTGTGGGTGTAGACGCAACTCAGGTTGGCGGTGCAGGATCCTGCATTGGCCGGAGCATCCATCGAAAGCTCGAGAGATGACAGTTGCGTCTGTGCGCCAAGCTTTCTGGCGAGCAGTTGATCCATAGACACGTCGGCCAGGATCTCTATTTCGTTCTTTCCTCCACGGGTCGTTCCCGTCAGAAACGATCCCGACGCACCGGCATGAGCGATGTTCCAGTTCGCTTTGAGGCCAGAGAACGCCAGCATCTGATTCTTAAACGGGGCCAGCGGCTCCAGAATAGGCGTGAGCTCGAAGTCCCTTCCGAAGGTAAGCGGCGACCAATAGGGCATGGCCATTCCGTTGGGCACGTAGACCGTCTGGAATCTATGGATGGGTCCGGGCCGGGGTGCTGCTCCGAATCCTGAAAATGCAGGGACCATCGCGTCCAAGTACGGTAACGCCAATGCCGCACCAAACCCCCGGAGAGCGGTCCTCCGAGAAATCGCTTTTCCAGTAATGATCGTTGCGTCTCGTGTCCTGTCGCTCATCTCGCATCCTCCCGGTGATCCTCTAACTGATGAGGCCCGTTCGTCTCCACCCTCGCTGAACTTCTGCCCCGACAGATCCTCCGTCAATTAAGTGCGACGGGTTCCACCACACTCGTCAAGAAAGCTGGGCTCTCGACAATTCCAAGAACGAGGGCTTGCCAACGGTAATCCTCGGCCGCCGCATTTCGAACGATCTCTCGCACCGACGGTTGGTCATAATATTCGATCCGGCGCCCGAGGGCATAGGCCATCAGCTTCTCAGTCAGTGTGTGAACAAATCGCTCCGGCCGATTCAGCAGCCATTCCCGCAAGTCCTCGAACCCTTCAAGCTCCACCCCTTCCAGCCAAGTCCCGTGGGCATCAATTGGATTTCCTCCCTCATCAACGCTCCGCCAACCGCCGATTACGTCGAAATTCTCCAATGAAAAACCCAACGGATCGATGAGCAAATGGCACGACGCACATACCTCATTGTTCCGGTGTTGGGCCAACCTCTCTCGGATCGATGCTGGAAGTTCCCCACTTGTGGGTTCCGGCAGTACAGGCACGTTTGGTGGTGGCGCCGGAGGAGGGGTCCCAAGGAAGGTGTCCAGAAGCCACTTCCCACGTAGAACGGGTGATGTACGGCTCGGGTAGGACGTGACTGCCAACAAACCTCCATGGGCGAGCAACCCACCGCGCTGCCCAAGATCTGGAAGGGCGACTCGGCGGAAGCGACTCCCATAAATGTCCGGCACACCATAGTGCAAGGCCAGCCGTTCGTTCAGATACGTGTAATCGGCATCCAACAGCTCCAGAACGCTTCGATCTTCACGTACAGTATGAGCGACGAATAGCTCGGTCTCGCGCTGGAACCCATTGAGCAAGCTCTCATCATAATCGGGATATAGCTCCGGATTGACCGTTACCTCCTTCACGCGCCGCAGATTCAACCACTGACTAGCGAAGTCGTCCACGAGTGCCTCGATGGCACGTGGATCGGCCATCATTCGCCCCACTTGTTCTTTCAAGGCCTCTGTATCGGTGAGTTCTCCACGCTCGGCTAGGTCGAGCAACGTCTGATCAGGAATGGTGCTCCACAGGAAGAAGGACAGACGCGACGCGACTTCCAGGTCACTGAGGCGGAAGGTCTCACCTGGTGTCACTCCCTCCGGATCCCGATACATGCGTACCAGGAATTCCGGATCGCTGAGGAGGAACTCGAGAGCAAACTGAATACCAGCGTCAAAACTCCCACCCTCTTGGCGGCGACGGTCGTAGAAGTCGAAAAGCGTCTGCAGGTCACCGTCCGTTACAGGCCGGCGGTAGGCGTGCTGCGCCATCCTCGACAGGATCTCAGTGGCACAAGCACCCTCCTCTAACTCATCCTCAGGATAGCAGGTGAAAATCACTCGACGACTCGGTGTATCCGCCGCGCCTCCAACGGTACCGTAGGGGCCACCGATCGCGACCGAATGCACCTGCTGATAGTCCATATAGACTTCGTCATTTGCCAGAAGCCTTCCCCTCTGCTGCGGCTGCGGGATGTCTTCGGGCTCCAGTTGCTCCCTCACGTAAGAAACGCTCACCATCCGTGGCCCGGCCTCGACCCGAGCGCGGAACTCCAACTCTTCATCCGCGGTGAGCATGTACTCCTCCCACTCAATATCGGCGGGCTCACCAGGGCCGGTGAAGCTCATTGGAGCAGGCCTTCCAGGGGCATCACCTCCAACCGTAAACCGCCTTAACAGTTCTCCATCAAGGCGAATGTCCAGTTGCTGGGGCCAGCCCATACCCATGATGTAGTCCTGCCAGTTGGTTCGGAGACGAACCCTTATCAGGTAGTCCCCATCGACCGGAAAGTGATGGCGAACAGCGATGCCGCCGCGAGAGCCGAGTGGCAGATCTTCACTTTGCCTCCAGTCCTGTATGACGTGCAGAGGAATTTCGTGGGTGGTTACCTCGGGATTGACCGGCGGGAGGCCCACAGCCAGTCGTGTGACCTGGCGGGACACGGACATGTAGCGTTCCATGTGGGAGGTTGAAAAGGGCAGGGCCTCCGCCATATTGTCGAAGCTTCCGTCCGCTGTTGGATCACCGGGCAGCAACGACATGACATCGACATCAATGCCGAGCAGTTCATTGATGGCATTGTTATATTCAAAGCGATTCAGACGATGTACGGGCGTTGCCCGGCCCGGATTCGGGTTTGCGGCCCAAGCACGGTCGAGTTCTGCTTCCAGCCAGGTCACCGTGGAGTCGTACACGGCAGGCTCGGGGCGCGGGACCCCTATCGGGGGCATTGTGCCTGCCCGAAGCTTCTTGATCACCTTCTCCAATGGCTCCGCATAGGTACTCGGACTCGTGAAGTCCACTGCGTCGAGCGCTAATCCCCCGGACATCAATGCGTTGTTGTGGCACGCAACGCAGTATGATGCCATGACTTCTTCCACATCAGATGCTGAGAACCGTTCCGGAGTCGTGAACGAAGGTGCTGGCGGAATCGTAGAGAAGGCGCCCCACAGAGCCATCGTGACGCCTCCGGTCAGGAGGAGAAAGAGGATCGAGGCGTTTCCTGCTCGGGCGTGCACAGCCCGTGGCGCGTTCCTAGTCATCCACAGAAGAAGCCACATCTTTGCGCTCCTTAGGGCTAAGTCCGTTCCGGTCTATGGTCCAAGAGTTAGTCTATGCTACTGGTCGTCCTGGCGACATAGTAGGCTACGGCATGAATCTGTTGGTCTGTAAGATGACCTGACTGCGCTGGCATCACCCCCAATCCATCGGAGACAGCAAGGCGGACGCGCTCCATGCTCGGCCTGAGTTCATCCAGATTCGGTCCGGTACTCCCAGTGGCATCCGCTTCCCTTAGCGCATGGCAGGTTGCACAACTGGGCACGGCCAATTCCGAGAAAACGCTGCGCCCCAAATCCATGAGTTCCTTGTCTCCCGGATCGGCCGCACTCTCACATGAGGAAAGCAGCAGACCCAGTAACGTCGCCACGACTTGCGTCCTCTTGGAAGGGGACGTGCGCCTTTGGCAAGTTTGAGACAAGTTCAACTGACAATTACAGTGACCGAGTGATCTCTCCAGCTAGTATTCCCATAGCCTCGATGATTCTCCAGGCGTTCGGCCGGTTGCGTATTGCCAGCGTCATCCGTAGCTCTGCTCGCGAGAGTATATGCGCCTGCTTCTAGTGTTAACTCGAGGGCAAACTGTCGCCAGGCATACCTTCCCATGTCAGGCCCGATCAGCGGTGCATCTAGCCAAGTCTGACTGCCATTGATGGAAATCTCCACACCTCGTACGGAGCGAGTTCCCCCGAACGCCACACCGTGGATGACGACCTGGCCTGCCTGTACCCTGTTTTCGCCACTGGGATGGTTGATCCATGACTTCACATCCATTTCCCACATGGTTGGCTGACTCGGATCACCACCTTCGCCAATAGGTCGAATACGGTATCCCGTCCGCATGATCGCTGCATCGCTCTCTTCAGAGGCAAACGCTAAATCCTTCACGTACTTTATCTGATTAGCACCGAAATACCCTGGCACGACAAGGCGCAACGGACCACCATGGATGAGTGCGAGTGGCTTACCATTCATTTCCCATGCCAGGAGCGTGTCCTCCATCCCCTTTTCCAGAGGAATCGACCGCTCCACGACAACCTCAGACGAATCGATCCCCTCCGGGAGCACCTCACCTCCCGTTCCAGTGACGAAGCGGGCGCCCTCGGTCACGCCGCCAAGTGCTTCGGCCACCGTCCGAACTGGGACACCACTCCAGACTACACACCCCGCGGCGCCCGCGAGCCACTGTGAACCAGTCGTTTCGTGTTGGAAGAAGCCGCGGCCGTTGCCGGAACACTGGAGCACTGTAGCAATGGTTTCCACGCCGAGACTCTTCAACTCGCCTACCGTGACTGTGCGCGGGTTAGCTACACCTGTCACTGACAGCTCCCAGGCATCCCTGTCTTCCACAATGTGGGGGTCGGGGGTGGGAAGATTGTTGCGGACGAAGAGGAGTTCATCTGGGACGACAACACTTGCACCGAAAGCTTGTCTCCTGGTCTCGAGAGCAAGTGGGTTCTCAGAGTGCCGAACGAAGTTGTTCAGGTCCTTTCCTGCCGGTAGGCCGGAGTCCCCCATCTCCTCCGGAGCTTCAACCACAGCGGGGGCTTCAGTATCCCAACCACACCCCACGACCCCCATCACGGCTAGGCCACTTCCAGCGGCCATCGCTTGAGTGAGAAAGGAACGGCGACTCGTTCCGTCCTTCTGACCTGTCAGATTCCGGGAGTCTGAGTGCTCTTGGCTTTTCTCGTCATGCATCAATGGCCTCCAAACAATGAGTAACGAGCCTCTCTTACTGACGAGGCTCGATCTGAGTGCTTTCGGTAAGGCGGAGCCCTATCTGCGGGATAAAACAGCGATGCACGCCAGGTACTAGGGCGTCACCGTGACATCGACCATGACGTTCGTCCAGCAGCAGAAAAATTCAAAGTCACTGGGCTGCGTCCTCCTGCCCGAATCATTGTATGCCTGAAGGAGTAGCTTGTGATTACCGGGTTCCAGGAAGGTGACTTCGGTGGCCGCCGTCCCCCAGGCATCTTCTGCTTCGAGCCACATCTCGGACTCAATGACAGCACGGCCATCCGGCGCCATGCGGTGGCTTCCCACGACCTCAAACATCACCTCACCGGGGCCCTGATACTTGTGCCACCTGAAACTGATCCCCTGACTGTCGTCCTTGTCGAATGGGTTGTCACGGCGAACCCATATGATCACCGGCAGTGGTTCACCCACTTCTGTTTCGAACGGTCCCAGAGTCATTCCTGTTCGCCCTCTCACTTCTGGGCCCTCCGAATCCAGTTTCACCCTCGGCGCGCTGTTCTCTCGTGATTCTTGTAGCAACTCCTCGAGGTGGTAAGGTTCGAATACGATGCGTCCCGGTGAAGAATAGGTCTGCCCCATACCGTGATCACTGGGGTCTCGCAGCGTCCAGATGAGATCCCGATCCCCCCAATCTGCGGGCACATTTGCACTGAAAATGCAGTAGTGCCTTCTGCCCCCCGGAGGTACCGGACCAAAGTGCGTTGGCTGCAACCCGTTGAACTCCTCGGGCTCGATGTTATTGTCCCGCCCGATCGGGATCTCAAGCACCTCCTCCGTATTGGTGTTTAAGTACCCGAAGCAGAGCTGGTGAGTCCCGTCTGGATTGGTGTACCACCCTTCAAAAATAGGAACTACCGGTCCCCCTGTGGGCCGTAGAAGCTGAAGGTCATTTTGATGACCCCCAGGCGGGGCTACCTGACCCCAACCGGGAACACGATGCTGAGCATCTAGAGGTGTCCAAGTCCCGCCAATTAACGCAAGCACGAGAGTCCCGCCGATCACTCCAAGTCGCGTCATATCAACGTTATTCCTTTCGGTCACCTGCCAGCATACTCATCCAGGTTTCCTCTCGCCGTTTCTGGAAGCCAGACTTCGACGCCCTGTTCCCCAGCGGGCTGAGTCAGTTGTTCCTGAGCCAACCGGATTCTCTTGTTCAGGATCTCCTCGTACTGCTCTTCAGTCAGGTAAGAGACCGCCATGTGCATATGGGACATGGCATCCACACTCCGACCCCCAAACGCAACCCACTGATCTGGGTCAACAGAAAGCGGGTTGTTTGCCGTGTTGTCGAGTTGAGTGCGAAACAAGAGCGCCGCACCCTTTGGCAGCAGTGGGCGAGCGTTATCCTCGTAGCTGTATGAAAGCTGCCAGTTGTGGTCGTATCTGCTGACCGAAGTCAGCACCTCAGTGGGACTCCCTGGGTGTCCTGTGAAATCGTCGACTCTCTCCGGCCAGATCACCTCCATGGACTGCGCGACGCCCTGCAGATGCATGTGCGGTCGGACGCTGTTGATCATGATTGGTTGATCTAAGACGACCACACGCGTAAGAGTCTGGGTGCCGTGAGGGGGTATAAGGATATCCCGAGCTCTTGGCTCTCCCGGAGTAAACTGATCGATCAGCTGGTGATACTCCGAGGTGGACTCGTACAGAGGTCGTTGGTCCTCTGGATAGAACCAGAGAGCGATCTCAACCTCATCCACAAATTCTTGCCCTGTCAGGGCGTAGTGCATGCCCCAGCTGAGAGATCCCGGCCCGGCACCCAACAAGATTCCAGTATCTTCAGGAAATAGATCCCAGCTCTTTCCGGCTCCCGCCCCGACGATACGTCCGGATGGTCCGTCTTCCAGACGAAGTGAAACGTTGTTGTGGTGGAGTGCTCTTCGGCCAGCCGGAGTGTTTCTCAACTCCGCAGCCCTCAGGTACCGCGGCTCCTCAAGCGCCGGCCACTCCACAGTCACGTTGGGCCACCGGTCTTGTCCCGAGGCAGGGAGAGGAATGAGGCCAGTCGATATCTTCATGTCTGGGGGGCCCAGTAATTGTTCGAGCTCCCAACCCTGAGTCCAGTCCCATTGGTTCCTTGGGGTGGGAGGGAGGTCGGCCGGGTCGCCCTCAGGAGCACCGGCGTCCGCCCACCGTACAACCGCATCGATCTCATCTTCGCTTAAGGCAATGTTGTTCTTGTACGCCTGAATGCCGATGGTCGGGTCGATGCCCCATGGCGGCATGTGGCGGATTGCCACCTCTTGCTTGATCATCTGTGCCCATGGACGGACTTCGTCATAGCTGGTGAACGCCATCGGGCCTAAACCACCTTCGACATGACACCGCATGCAGACCTCTTGCATGATTGGTGCGATATCTTTGGTGTAGGTGGGCGCAGACTCTTGGGCCCAAAGCCCATTGGCCATCCCCGAGGCCGCGAGGGCAACGGTTAACACTACCGCAGCTCGAAGTCCCTTCCTCATAGCTTGAATCTCCTCGGTTGAGCGCGCGGGACCGCGGTTCTCTTCCTTCCTCTATTAGCTTCTGCCTGAGAAAAAAGCCAGCTCTGACTCTCACTCCTCAATTTCGCCATGCGGATATTCCTGGACCTCAGTAGGTTGGGTCATACATCATGATAGCGGCAGATGTTTCCGTGGATGGGATCGGCGGTCAATCCTAGCTTCTGTGCCTTTTCCACAACTGAGGTAACAATAGCGAGGGAAATTTAGCGAACTGTTGAAGGGGTCGGACAGAGGGCTCTCACGGCCAAATCCTTGTAGCTCACCAGGTCCGCGAGCGACAGTTCTGCCGAGTGGAGAAGATGGGTTACGGGACCCCGGATGGAGTTGGAGCCGTAGGGCCCCGGATTCGATCCACAGCGAGGCGAAAGCCCGAACTCAAGAACATCACAAATGACGGAGGAACGGTCATGATCCAGAGCCGAAGAGAATTCATAAAGAGTACGGGTTTGGGGAGTATTGCGGTGTTGGCTGGCGGACCTTCAGGGGTCCGCTACTCGTGGGCTCAGACCCGTGGCAGTCAGGAGGTACTCTTCGCCCAGACCCCTGTGCTCGATATTGGATACGAAGACAACGGCAACAGCCAAGGCTTCCCGGTCATTCTTCTTCATGGCTTCCCCTACGACGTTCGAGCCTGGGATGGAGTGGTGCCGCCCCTAGTAGACGCCGGATACCGGGTGCTCATGCCATACCTGCGGGGGTATGGACCCACGCGGTTCCGAGATCGTTCAGCGCCACGCATGGCGGAGCAAGCTGCAATCGGACAGGATGTGATCGACTTTGCCGACGCGCTCGACCTCGAACAGTTTGCTCTTGCCGGGTTTGATTGGGGGAATCGCGCGGCCTGCATTACGGCGATCCTTCACCCGGAAAGGGTGCGCGCCCAAGTTGCCATCGGGGGGTATTCTGTGCAGAACACCGTAACTCGGTCGCCCCCCGCGCCCCCTGCGGCAGAGGCACGACTTTGGTATCAGTGGTATTTTAATACTGAGCGGGGGCGGACAGGTCTGGAGGCGAATCGACGTGAGATCTGCCGGTTCTTGTGGGAAACCTGGTCGCCTGGGTGGCAGTTCAGTGACGAGTTATTCAACCGCACAGCGACATCGTTTGATAACCCTGACTTTGTTGATGTGGTGATCCACTCTTATCGCCATCGACACGGGAACGCTCCGGGGGAGGAACGTTTCATTGCAGTGGAGAAAGAGCTGGCGGAGCGGCCAACAATTGAAGTTCCTGCGGTCGTGCTGCGGGGTGCGGACAGTGGGTTCGGGCGACCATCAGCGGACCCCTCTGCAGATCGGGCGAGGTTCACCTCTCTAGTGGCGCGCCGCATCGTCGACGGTGCGGGGCACGATCTTCCAGCGCAGACTCCGGACGCAGTGTCGTACGCACTGCTTGAACTTCTGGCGTAAATGCGGAATGGACCTATGACGACCAGGCGAGAGTTCTTGCACGGTTCGATGGGAGCATTGGCCTACGCGGCCACTTTATCCTCCCCGGCGCCCCGTCGACAGCCGGCCCGCACGGGCTATCTATGGGCCCCGGTCTATCTGGAGCACGACACCGGAGACGAGCACCCCGAGCGACCAGGAAGGCTCCTGGCGATCGACGACCGTTTGAGGCAGGCCGACTGGTACGCGTCTCTTCTTAAGCTCGAACCAAGGGAGGCCGAACTCAGTCCCGTCGAGTTGGTGCACGACCCTGAATACATAGCGCTTGTCCTCCGTGAAGTGGAGGCGGGCAGACGTGAACTGTCCACCGGGGACACGACCATTTCGGCCGCGAGCTACCTGGTAGCGTTGCTGGCGGTGGGCGGCGTGCTCGGAGCGGTAGATGCGGTCATGCAAGGTCGGATCCAAAACGCCTTCTGCGCTGTGCGGCCTCCAGGCCACCATGCGACCCGTGACCGGGGCATGGGTTTCTGTGTGTTTAACGGGGTCGCGATCGCAGCCCGATACGCCCAGGCGACCTATGGCATTGAACGAGTCCTCGTTGTGGACTGGGACGTCCATCACGGCAATGGGACCCAGGATCTATTCTACGCAGATGGCAGTGTCTTTTACATGAGCACCCACCAGTCCCCATTCTACCCAGGAACTGGAAGGCGAGAGGAAACGGGGGAGGGTCTAGGAGCCGGCCTGAACATGAACCGCCCGTTTCGTGTGGGAGCCGGAGATGCGGAGATCGTGGGAGCGTTCCGGAACGACCTCCTTCCGGCTGCCCTGGAATTCCAGCCGGAGCTGGTTCTGATTTCGGCGGGCTTCGACTCCCGCGTCGACGACTTGCTTGGAGGTTTCCGCGTGACCGACGACGGGTACCGTGAAATGACGAGAATCATGCTTGAGATCGCGGACGTTGCGGGGAACGGTCGCTTGGTATCCGTGCTGGAGGGCGGCTACAACCTAACGGGACTGGCGTCGGGTGCCCGAGCGCATATGGATGAGCTTGTGAACGCTTGAATAGAACGTCTCGGTACAGCTTGGAATCACTGTCAGCGCCCCAATCGCAACCATTTGCTTAAGGGAGTGAAAGTACTAGTCGAGCAGTGGCGCCACGAGTACAATACCGTCTGGCTCCACATTTCTTTAAGCTGCTGCCCCCAACTTATTGAGGCGATTGGGCCTGATCTTGAGCCTGACCTTGCTCTATGGACCTCATTCCAGACTCCATGGGGTGGTTGGACTAACACAGTAGGTGATACGGCTCTTGGAAGCAGGTCAATGAGGGGCACTTATAGCTGGACTATAGTCTCTTTCCCTGAACTGGAGGGCTGAACAGATGAGCGACTACACTCGCCGTCGCTTCCTTCGGACTATGATGGTGGCCACCGCGCTTGGGGCACGGCCCCAAAGTGTCTTTGCCAGGCAAGGTCAGGTTCGAACCATTGCGGGGACGGGCGTTGCCGGATATGAACCGGAAGGCCAGGATGGGCTACTGGGCTCTGAGACGCCGGTCAATAATCCTTACGGCGTAGTTGTTGGACCAGATGGTGCCCTGTTCTTCTGTGAAGTCGATACGGGCCGAACCCGTAGGTTGGATTTAGACACGGCCCGGTTAACCACGATCGCCGGCAACGGGGAAAAAGTATACTCAGGAGACCAGGGGCCGGCACTCGACGCCTCCTTCTCGGCACCGCATGAGATCCGGTTCGACCGCGAAGATAATCTCTTTGTCGTCGAACGCGATGCGCACGTTGTCCGTCGGATAGACGCTCGTACTGGAATCGTGTCTACCGTGGCTGGCACGGGGGAGGCGGGATTCTCAGGTGATGGTGGGCCAGCCATTAATGCGCAGTTACGACAGCCACACAGTATCGCGTTTGACGCGGAGGGTGATCTGCTGGTGTGCGACATCGGCAACGCGAGGGTCCGTCGCATAAATTTGAGATCGGGTACGATCTCGACTCTCTCGGGCACGGGTGATAGACAACAGGCTACTCCGGACGAAGGTCCGCTCGAAGGGACACCACTCAGGGGACCCCGCTCAATTGATACCGACAATGAGGGGAACGCCTATCTGGTGCTACGAGAGGGAAACGCCGTATTTCGACTAGATCTGGGTGCCAACCGGCTCCAGCGGATAGGGGGAACAGGCGATACGGGCTTCAGTGGTGATGGGGGACCGGCAGTCACCGCGACATTTAACGGTCCCAAGGGGATCGCCTACTCAGCTTCGGATCACAGCCTGTATATCGTTGACACGGAGAACCACGTAATCCGTCGTCTGCGCCTGAGTACAGGAACGATCGAAACGATCCTCGGCACAGGCGGGCGAGGTGACGGTCCCGACGGTAACCCCCTCGAGTGCAGGCTTGCTCGCCCGCACGGGGTATTCGTTCACGAACAGATCGTATATGTGACAGACAGTGAAAGTCATCGTGTTCGAGCTCTGGAAGGAGTTCTTTAGGGTGTGTATCGGTTTCACCCGGACTATCGGTGGCCTATTCATTCTTTGGGCTGCCATCGGACTAGATCTTCATGCTCAACAAGGGGCGATATTGAGCGTCGAAGAGACGGGTGGCATCCGTCGCACTCGGTTTCCCACTCACGCACTCCTTGAGTTGCCACGGGGTCGGCTGGCAGTAACCGACCCTGTCCGGATGACAGAGGGAGACACAGAAGTACAGGTGCAGGGCACCGGCCTATTGCACTGGGACGATGGCTCGATCCGGGCGTTGGAGGTTGACTTCAATGTTAGCATCGGCCCGCTGGAGATGAGGACGTTCGAGCTCCACTACGGTCCGGACATCCCCCAACAGACTTCGGTCGGACCTGGCCTCTCGGTTACCGAGGCTCCCAACTTTGTCCAGTCGGGCAACATCAGATTCAACAGGAGTGGCTTCCCGCTCCTCCTTTCGGTCGACTACCGTGGGGAGCTGATTACCACTGGCAATAACGGCCTTACGGTCATTGACGATGCGGGAGTCCGGTACGACTCGTCTGAGATCAAGTGGGACTCGGTAAAGATCCTTAAGAGTGGGCCGGTGACTGTGCAACTCCGTTATGAAGGCACGCTGGAGCTCAACGGGGGAGGCCATGTCGATATCACGATCGATCTAGAGATGCCGAACAGCAAGTCGTGGCTGAAGATTTCTGTCTTCGTCAGTGATCTTGATTTGCAGGTGAGGGAGATTGCGATTGAAACGCCGCTGAGGCTCGGTGAGTATCCGTGGACCTGGGATTTTGGGACGCCTAATGGAACGTACGGTGTGTTCAGAGACTCAACCGGATCGGTCATTCTGACTCAGATGATTAGTGAGGTAGGCGAAGGATCCTGGCGCGTGCTGAGTGGACCGGTAGGGGAGGAACGTCCCTACGAAGAGAGCGTCGCCGGTAGGTCCGAAATCGTACGCGGTTGGGCCCACCTCCGGAACGATACACAGGCTGTGGCTTTTGCGATCGAGGGAGTTAATGAGACTACCGGAACGTTCACCGCAGCTCTGACTGGTCAGGGTCAGACGTCTTTCGGTTTTGCCGCAGCGGATCCGGCCATGGAGCACTCGCTCACTGTCTACCAGCACTTTGTATCAACGCCAGTGTCGATTGGAGCAGCGACGAGTCCCGCCTCCATTCTGAGTTTACTTCAGGTGCGAACGGAGCCCCTTCCCGCGGGGTTCTGACCGCGACCTCTTCTTGGAGATCCAGACGATGCTTCACCACCCTGACCGTTAACGGGGAACCATCTCACGAAGTGGACCTGGCTACCCGCAAGGGCCGGAACCCTCTTAGGCGAAAGAAGCGCTAAGCGTCAGGCACGGGATTCGTCTGGGCCTAGTTCGAGCTCGTCCTTTAAGAGCTTGTACTCAACGCTATCCACGAGCGCGAGCCAACTTGCCTCAATGAGGTTCTCGCTGACCCCGACCGTGCTCCAGACGTCGTCTTCGTCTGCGCTGCCAATCACAACGCGAACCCGGGCTGCAGTCCCTTTGCTTGAGTTGATCACTCTCACCTTGTAATCGACCAGGTGCATATCGGCCAGGCTGGGATACGCCGCGCTCAGCGCGCTCCGCAGGGCGGTATCAAGCGCGTTCACGGGTCCATCACCCTTGGCCACCACATGCCGCATCTGGCCGCGGACCCTCAGCTTGATGGTCGCCTCTGTCGAAGGATCACCCCCTTCGTCGGTTACCACGCTCACCCGGTAGTGTAGCCGCTCGAAAGCTGGCTGATATGTTCCCGCGACCTTCTGAATGAGGAGGTCAAAAGAGGCCTCGGCCGCGTCGAACTGATACCCTTCGTTCTCGAGCTCCTGCACTCGCTCCAGGATCTCTGTTATTAGCTCCTGATCTTGCTGTAGCCGATGACGGGTCGCCTTGGCGATGATGTTGGATCGTCCCGACAGCTCGCTTACCAGAATCCGCCGCTTGTTTCCGACTGTCTCCGGTTCAATATGCTCGTAGCTCTCCGCCAGACGGTTGACTGCGTGAACGTGCATTCCGCCCTTGTGGGCAAACGCGCTCGAACCGACGAAGGGCTGATTAGCCCGAAAATTCATGTTGGCGATCTCGTACACGTACCTTGAGAGTTCCGCTAGACCCTCAATCCTTCCTTCCCCTAAGACTTCGTAGACGTCCCTTTTAAGTGCCAGATTCGCGGCAACGCTGATCAGGTCGGCGTTGCCACACCGTTCACCGAGTCCATTGACCGTTCCTTGCACCTGAGATGCTCCTTCCTCAATGGCGGCAAGTGAATTCGCAACCCCCACATCGCAGTCGTTATGACAGTGGATTCCTACGGGAATTTCCAGGGCTTCCCTAGCGGCTCTCACGCCTTCAGTGATCCCGGGAGGGAGACTGCCCCCGTTCGTGTCACAGAGCACCACAATCTCAGCTCCCGCAAGCGCGGCAGCTTCGAGGGTTCCTAGCGCGAAATCGGGGCTGTGCTTGAGCCCATCAAAGTAGTGCTCGGCGTCGTAGATGACACGTCGGCCTTCGGCTTTCAGGAAGGAGATTGAATCGCGGATCATCGCGAGGTTTTCTTCCTGGCTAACCTGAAGGACCTCCGTGACATGCAGGTCCCAGCTCTTTCCGACGATTGTGATAACAGGAGCTTTCGAGTCGCGAAGCGCACGCATCCCAACGTCATCCTCAGCCGCTGTATCACGGCGACGGGTCATTCCGAATGCCGTGATCTTCGAGTGCCGCCAGTCCCTGTCTGCCGCCCTCCGAAAAAACTCGGAGTCTTTCGGATTCGAGAGCGGGTACCCTCCCTCTATGTATTCGAAACCAAGCTCATCCAACTTCTCGGCGATTTGAAGCTTGTCGCGGAGAGAGAAGTTGACGCCTTCGCCCTGGCTTCCATCCCGAAGGGTCGTATCGTACATCTCGATCCGACGCATTTCGTGCTGTCCCCGGTCCGAAGAAATAGGTGGCAGATGGACATGGTCTAAACCCCCGCAAGAAGTCAAGATCGGTTGCTACGGGAGGTAGTTAGCCCCACGGTATCCCCTTCCACCTCGAGTTCCATCAGTTCAGGGAAACCGGCGAAGTCATTTGGACGAGGGAGGAGGAGGTCGGAGGGATGCTCCTAGGCATGAAGTTCGTTTCTAAAAACGGGAGGGTCGCAAGAAACTCCGCAGAATCCTCGAGGTGCCACCGACCCTCCGTGGCGTTTAGGACCATTTGCCCTCATAGCGCTTTGCGGTCGCCGGTCCGGCGCGCCTATAATGATACAGGGTGAGGTCTCCAGCGGCTAACTATTGTCATCCGCGCTCACTCGCGCCGAGAGATACGGCGCAACTTCGGCAGAGCCCAAGGGGGGTAACATGACGCCCGTTCACTCCAGGTTCCTACCCACACACAACAGGCTAGCAGCTGCTTTTACGGTGTCCTTGCTCGCAGCTGTCTCTTGCCAAGCCGGTGGGAGTGGCTCCGGCGGGGACGGGGATGACATAGGGGGCGTAGTCGTTGGACCTGCTGGGCCGGAGGCTGGCGTCTGGGTGATTGCCGAAACGGACGATTTGCCCACGACGTTTGCTCGGATCGTAGTCACCGACGATCAGGGTAGGTACCTTCTCCCCGACCTCCCTGAGGGAAACTACCAGGTATGGGTACGCGGGTACGGCCTCGTGGACTCTCCTAGGGTCGACGCTACTCCCGGCAGCACACTGGACCTCACCGCCGTAACAGCACCCGATCCGGCATCCGCGGCGTACTACTACCCCGCCGGCCACTGGCTCTCGCTAGTCCACGTGCCGGAGCGTAGTGAGTTTCCGGGTACGGGTCCCGAGGGCAACGGGATTTCTCCGAACATCACGGTCCAGGCCGATTGGCTTCGGAGGATGAAGTCGGGCACCTGTACGGCTTGCCACCAACTCGGCAGTCTCGGAACCCGCAAGATTCCTGCGGCACTTGGTGAATTCGAGTCCTCGGTTGCTGCATGGGAACGGCGGATACTCTCCGGGCAAGCTGGTGCCGGGATGAGTGGAAGCCTTGGTCAAATGGGCCGCGAACGGGCCCTTGAAATGTTCGCAGATTGGACTGACCGTATCGCAGCCGGTGAGGTGCCTGTTGCCCCCGCTCGACCGGAGGGAATCGAGCGAAATGTCGTTATCACGATCTGGGACTGGGCCGACCCCACAGCCTATCTGCATGACGTTGCATCCACCGATCGGCGAAACCCGACCGTGAACGCGAATGGTCCAGTATATGGAGCGCTCGAACTGAGTGCTGATTACTTGCCCGTTCTGGATCCCGAAACACACACGGCATCTGAAGTACCCCTGACGGTTCGGGATCCAGAGACCGCACCGTCTGCTGCACCTTCGATGGTGGGGTCGTCGCCCTATTTCGGTGATGAGATCATCTGGGATAGCCGAAACAACGTCCACAATCCAATGCTTGATGCAGAGGGACGCGTCTGGATTACCTCCACGGTCCGTCCGCAGTCCAATCCGGAGTTCTGCCGAGAGGGTTCGAATCATCCGTCCGCGCAGCGTGTTCCGGTAGAGAATGCTAGGCGTCACCTGGCGGTCTACGATCCCAGGACTAAGGAACTCACGCACATAAGCACCTGTTTCAGCACCCACCACCTGATGTTTGCCGAAGATGAGGACAATACCCTCTGGACCAGCGGAGGGGGACAGGTTGTCGGCTGGTTGAACACCCGGATGTTCGACGAGACGGGAGATGAGGAGGCCTCGCAGGGTTGGACTCCACTCGTTTTGGACACGAACGGGAACGGCGTCCGGGACGACTACGTAGAGGCCAATGACCCCATTGATCCGACGAAGGACAAGCGCATCATCGCAGGTTTCTACGCGGTCTCGCCCGCTTCCGACGGTTCAGTCTGGGCGTCGTCTCTGGGCTATCCGGGCGCAGTCGTTCGGTTGGACCCGGGACCCAACCCCGAGGAGACTTCGCTGGCAGAGTACTACCAACTCCCCTTGGACAGTAACGGCGAACCCATCGAAGGGTTTTCTCCGCGTGGGATGGACATCGACCGAAACGGCGTCGCATGGGTCGCGCTCGCGAGCGGGCATATGGGTAGCTTCGACCGACGCAAATGCACTGCCCCCCTGAATGGGCCGGAGGCGACCGGGCAACACTGCCCAGAGGGTTGGACCTTCTACACGGAGCCACTGCCTCAACTACAGGGCGTCGAGGGCTCTGGAAGTGCAGAGGCTAGTTACTACACGTGGGTCGATCAGTTCGGGGTGCTCGGTCTGGGGGAGAACGTTCCCATTAACACCGGCAACGCATCTGAGGCTCTCCTAGTGTTGAATGACGGGGAGTTCGTAGTTCTGCGGGTCCCTTACCCCCTGGGTTTCTACACGAAGTGGATGGATGGCCGGATCGACGACCCGGATGCCGGCTGGAAGGGGCGTGGACTGTGGACGACCGTGAGCACTCGAGCGCCCTTCCACATGGAGGGTGGCCAGGGGAATACGAGCAAGGTCATGAAGTTTCAACTCCGACCCGACCCGCTGGCAAACTAACAAGGGGCCTTCGGTCACGGTGTAGACGCAATATCTGAGGACTTCATGTGCGGGAGATACGGACTCACCATTGACCAGGAGGCGCTCTCGATCGCCTACGGTGTGGACGTGCTTCTGGCCGAACATCAGCCCCGGTATAACATCGCTCCCTCACAGGATGTGCCCGTCCTTCTTCAGAACGAGCACGGCCGGCGAATAGAGGGGTTTAGGTGGGGGTTGGTGCCATCTTCGTCGAAGGACACGAAGATCGGGTACCGTACAATTAATGCCCGCTCAGAGACCGTTTCGGTGAAACCCGCGTATCGCGGTGCCTGGAGGCAGCGTCGACGCTGCCTGATCCTGGCCGATGGATTCTTCGAGTGGCAAGAGTTGCCGTCAGAGAGGGGCCCGAAGGTTCCCCACTGGATCCGCATGGCGGACGGACGCCCGTTCGGATTCGCGGGGCTGTGGGAGCAATGGGATGGTCAGGGGCAGGCGCTCTTCAGCTGTACGATCCTCACCACAGCTGCCAACTCTCTGGTGGCGCCGATCCACGACCGAATGCCGGTGATCTTTGGTGACGAATCCGAGTGGAACATTTGGGTCGACCCGCAGGTGCCCTCGCCCGCCCTGACTGCGGCACTAGCGCCCTATCCTCCAGAGGAGATGCACGCCTGCGCTGTGACAACTTATGTAAACCGCCCGGCTAACGAGGGGCCGAGATGCATAGAGCCAACACGAACTACCGGTTAGGATCCTCCCATCCAGAGGAGTATTAGGTCCACATCATGACCCCGAAGCTTAAGGTAGTGAGAAAACTAGCTCTTGTTCATGGACAAGAGCAGGATGAGACCTTCGGTTGTTCGGTGGACGCTTTCGGGCCCTCTCTTTCAGGATTTCACTTAGAGTCATGACGAGTCTTCCTGCTGAGAGGTGGGGTAGGGAGAAGCTGACGCCCTCAGGATGACCTGGTGCCCGCGGTAGGGTAACCAACTCTCGCAGCGAGCGACCCCGCCCTGGCCGAACGCAAGGCTACGCACTAATATCAATCCGTTGTGATTTGTGATTGGGGGGTTAATTCGACTGGACTCAATTAGTCGCTTGTGGGGCGTCCGAGGGTTCTTCGAGATGGTCCCGCCTTAGTTCAAAGCTCATTCTAGTGAGGGAACCATGTTTGCATCTCTTCTTGGCACCTCTAACTCGCCGCGATGGTTAGCCTTGGTCCTGGCGGCTGCCTTTGTAGTGCCGACCTTCGTTCAGGGGCAAAGCGCTCAGGATCGGCGCAACCCGGACGGAGAGTGGCGCTACCAGAGTGCGGATGCCTGGGGCACCCGCTACTCGACGGCAGATCAGATCAACGCCTCGAACTTCAATGATCTCGAAGAAGCCTGGACCTGGCGGGCTGACAACTTCGGTCCTGAAGAAGAACTCCAATTCAAGGCTACTCCTCAATACATTAATGGTACGCTCTACACCATGGCCGGCCACCGGCGCACGGTGGTTGCGATCGACCCAGAGACTGGAGAGACGATCTGGACCTTCCGCGAGCCTAATACAGAGCGGTGGGAGCGTTCCATGCGTCAAAATTACGGCAAGGGAGTTGCCTACGCGGAGATCGATGGGAGGGGGGTGATCTACTACTCATCACCAGCCTTCTTCCTCCATGCGTTGGATGCGGAGACCGGTCTCCCCTTAGAGGGCTTTGGAGACCCGGTGCCACTCGATGGATTCGGGCAGACGGGTGTGGTAGACATGTTGCCTCCGCTGCTAAACGGATGGGGCCCGTGGGAGGACTGGGATGAACCCTACGACCCGGACCATGGAATCCCGAGGGAACTCGGCTTTATCACGACGTCCTCCCCTCCGATCGTTGTGGATGGGGTGGTTGTTGTGGGGAACTCCGCTGAGCAGGGCTACCTCCAGACACGGATCGAGATGGTTCCTGGTGACATCCAGGGATTTGACGCGAGAACCGGAGAGCACCTCTGGAAGTTCCATGTCATCCCTCGACCAGGTGAGTTTGGACATGATACCTGGGAGAGCGACGCCTGGCAGTGGACAGGCGATATCTCTTCTTGGGCACCCATCTCGGCAGATTACGAGCGTGGTATCGTCTACCTGCCGACCAACCCGCCGACTGTCGATTACTTTGGTGGCTTCCGTCCGGGAGCGAACCTCTTTGGGACGAGCACGATTGCACTCGATGTCCGTACGGGTGAGCGGGTCTGGCATTATCAGACCGTGCACCATGACGACTGGAACTACGACCTTCCGAACGTCCCGATGATCGTGGATCTGGAGGTGGACGGCGAAGAGATTCCGGCGGTAATTCAAACCACCAAGCAGGGGTTGATTTTCACCTTCAATCGCGAGACAGGTGAGCCCGTTTGGCCGATCGAAGAGCGTCCTGTCCCGCAAACACAAATCCCTGGGAACTTCTCGTACCCAACCCAGCCCATGCCGACTTGGCCAGAGCCGCAGGAGCCTCAGGGACTCTCAGAGGATCGGGTGATCGACTGGACGCCCGAACTCCGGGCGCAAGCACTCGAGCTCATAAGCCAGTACCAGATCGGTGGTTCGTATGTGCCGTGGCTGCACACGGGTAATGATTCCGAATTTTTGGGTAACATTCGGTGTGACGGTGGGCTCAATATTCCTAACCCGGCGACGTTGGATCCCACAACGGCCATTATGTACGTTCCCTCAGGACCGCGCTGTGGGGGTGGTTTTGTGATGCCTGGCGCCGAGTCCGATCTTCCGGATGACCCTGCGACGACAGGGACCACGATCTCCGAATGGGTTGCTGGTCCGGGGGGAGGTCTTCCGAGGATCGATGGCCTTCCTGTCTTCAAGCCTCCCTACCGCCGCGTGTCCGCGTATGACATGAATACGGGAGAGCGGATCTGGTGGGTCCCCGTCGGGGAAGTGGATGACGCTATTAAGAACCATCCTGCGCTCCAGGGCGTAGACACGTCGATGTTCGGTGGTGGTGGCCAGTCAATCCAGATGGTTGCTGGTGACCTTCTGATTGCTGAGTGGGAGACGGCTGACGGGCCCGCCCTCCACGCCTACAATAAGCTTACCGGGGACAAAGTAGGCGAAGTTCCCCTGCCGGGACCGGGTCAGTATGGCATGATGACCTATATGCACGAGGGGGAGCAGTATATTTCCGTGCAGGTGCAGAATCCGGCCCGATTGGTCACCCTGCGACTTCCCTGAGTAGGAAGGAACGGAGGACTCTGATACTACCGAAATAGGTGAACCCTCCCCGGCATCCATCGATGCCGGGGAGGGTTCACTTGTTTGGTGCCTCCCCATGCCAGCCGGTTCTTTGGCCTGTCTCTGGTGACAGACCGCGCGCCTCTATTACTTTAAGATAGCTTACCGTATAAAGATGTAGTCGAAGGTGTCTACCACCCACCCGCCGATGAAACACACCGCGATTCTGGGCACAACCGTTCTCGCCCTCATCGGTTCGCTCACCACTTCGGAATTGGTCACCCCATCCCTGTCCGCACAGCCGATTTCCGCCGGTGTTACCGTTACACCACAGGAGCCCGTGGGCCTTTCCACGATCGAGGTGGCAGACGTGGAGGTCAGCACCGACTTCACGGACGAGCAGCTCGTCTACTACCGTATGCAGACTCTGCTCGAACTAGACTTCAAGGCCATGCAGATGTACCGCCCGGGCTATTCCTTTTGGCAGCAAATCTTCACGATTCCTGATGGGTCCGTCGCATTTGGGAGTGCGGAGGACGGCCGGCTCCTCGCGGTCTTTCCGACTCGGGGTGATTGGACTCGAAGCGGACGCTGGGTAGAGGAGTCACTCTCTTCGATGCTTGTCGGGACACAGCTGGAGCGCCGGTTGACACGCCGCCGGGACCAGGTGGAGGTCCTGCTGGAGCCCGTGGTTGGAGAAGTGGTCCACAACGAAACTAGGGGGGAATTCCTTCGTCGAAATATCGAGCGATATGGCCCCTTTCTGCGGGAGTGGGGATCCATATACGAGCGATTCGGTGTTCCTGCTGAGATTGGCCTAGCGCAGGCTGCGGTCGAGTCGGGGTTGGACGGTAGGATTCGTTCGGAAGCGCGGGCCCTCGGGTTCTGTCAGTGGCTGGAAGGAAACTGGAACCGACTGAAGAGGTTGGCCCCTGTTGTCATTGAGGGATACAACCAGACGACACAAGCTCCCTACTGTGCAGCGTATCTCTTGGTTCTCGCCACGAAGTACGGGACCTTCATTCCGGCGCTGTCGGAGCACCATGCAGGGGGCACAAACGTCGGGCGGACGGTGATCAACGGGGCACGGTTGGGTGGTGAGGACACGCGCTCGCAGTATCTGCTTGGCTCGCGATTCGCTCTGGACCTCAGGAGCATCTCCACTCGGAGATACCGAGAGGTCGTACGTACGTATGGGCCTCGTTCTTACCGCTATGCCGAGATGGTATTTGGGAATGCTCAGACTATACGAGACCTTATGGGGGGCTCAGAGCAGGTAGAGATCTACGCAATGAGAGCGTCACGCTCGATTTCCCTCGACGAAGTCACTCGTGTTACCGGACTTTCCCTTGACGAGGTCCGGCGGTACAATCCGGCGCTTGTGCGTCAAGTACCGGCTCGCGCCAACCTATACCTTCCCTTCTTGGTTGAGGAGTTTGGGCCGGACGTTTCGTTCTGGCACAGACCGCCCAGCTCTGAATTCGCCTCCGTACTGAATGAATTCCTTCAGATTGGCCGTCTCCCGGAGGATTGGGACGACCGTTCGCTTGAGCCGGTCCTCATAGACTTCCAACGACGCTTCGAGGAGACGAACTCTGAGGAGGGCGCGGTGATGGCCGTGGTGTTGGGCTACTACATGGATGATGCGTATCGGAGTCGTCGGGCAGAGATCCTTGCGGAATTCCGGACCAGCGAACGCATCAAGACCCTCTTCGAGCAGGGCCTCCGGGAGCACGAGGCAGTGAGGTAAGCTTCAAGCCTGGGGAGCAGCTTAGCTTCCTTATTCCCTAATCTCTCCCTATTCTCTTTTTCTCTTTCTCTGCAGGTGATCTCCCGAGAGTTGAACTCTCGGGTACCCAGTCCCACGTTTTGAGTTCAGCCGTAGCACTCCAACCCGTCCGGAGGCAGACCCGTGAGAACAACTACTACGCGCGACCTCAGCCGCCGCTTCGCTCTAGCGGTCATGGCTTCTCTCGCTCTCACCGCGTGCGGAAGCGGAGAGGAAGCACCACCCACCCCCAGCGACAACCTGTCCGCGTCACAGGGCCCGACGGCGAACAATCAACTCCCTCCTTCGATCATCGGTGCAGCTGGTCCTCTCACTGGGATGGATCTCAAGTACGTGCCAGGAGACGAGGTTTCCACCGGCTATCTTGCCGTCCCTGAAGGGGAGGGTCCCTTCCCGGCGCTCGTTATCGTCCATGAGTGGAATGGGCTCGTCAACCGAGTCCGAGAGGTCGCCGATGATCTTGCCAATGAGGGATACGTAACACTCGCCGTGGACCTCTTCGATAGCCGGACGGGCTCCAATCCCGAAGAGAACATGGCGCTTATTGGCGAAGTTCGGAGCAACCAGGAGAAGATGATCACAAACATGAATGCCGCGGTGGCCTATCTGAAGGCCCGACAGGACGTGACAGGCCGAGTGGGTGCTATGGGCTGGTGCTTTGGCGGGGGGATTGCCATGTCGGTCGGGCTAGATGGAGAGAATCATCACGCAACGGCGATTTTCTACGGTGCGCTGGTTGACGACCCTGTGCGCCTCGCGGCGCTTGACCACGAGGTATACGGGACCTTTGCGCGTCTAGATCAGGGGCCCTCCCCCGAGTCGGTAGAGTCGTTCGAAGCTGCTCTCCGTACTGCGGGGATCGAGAATGACCTACACATTTACGACGATGTTAACCACGGCTTTTGGCTCCACGTTGATCAGGATCCCGAGTTACGGAGCGGACCGGCACTCGATGCCTGGCAGCGATTGAAGGCCTATCTGGCCCGGACCCTCCGGCAGGGGGAGTAGGTCCGCGACGAACCATGGATTGGATCTACACTCCTGAAGCTTGGATCGCCCTCGCGACGCTCACAGTTCTGGAGATCGTCCTAGGGATTGATAACATCATCTTCATCACGATCCTCGCAGACAGGCTGCCGGAGGAGCGTCAGAGCCGAGCGCGGCGGATAGGATTGGTGTTGGCGATGGGGACCCGCATCCTTCTCCTGCTGTCCCTTGCGGCGATCATGGGTCTGACTCGACCCCTGTTCGAGCTCCTTGATCACGGGTTCTCAGGTCGCGACCTGATTCTGATATTCGGTGGCTTATTCCTCCTTTGGAAGGCCACCCACGAGATTCACGACAAGCTCGAAGGGGAAGGCGAGGGGATAGGGGAAGCGGGAGTCGTGGTCACCTTCGCGGGTGTGATCACGCAAATTGCTCTATTGGACATCGTGTTCTCGCTGGACTCTGTGATCACGGCGGTTGGGATGGCGGATGATCTCCCGGTGATGGTTATCGCAGTTGTGCTGGCAGTGGCGGTGATGATGGTTTCAGCTGACACAATCGGCGATTTCGTGGGCCGTCATCCCACACTAAAGATGCTCGCCCTGTCGTTCCTCCTCTTGATAGGAATGGCGCTCGTCGCTGACGGGGTGGGTCTGCACATTCCGAAGGGATATATCTACTTTGCGATGGGGTTCTCGATCTTCGTCGAAGTGCTGAACCTTCGTTTTCGTGCTTCGAGGAGGAGGCCAGGAGAACTCCGGGGTCCGACGACTAAGGGTTCCTAATGAAAAAGCGTCTCCAATGGGCAGATAGACCGGTCAGTAGTTCGGCTAACGCTCCTTACCGCACAGAGATCGGCTCCTGGCTCGTAGCGGCCTGGCGGTGACGCTTCTTCCGTAGCCAAATGGGAATGCGGGTCACTAGGAGCACTGCGAGGATGGTTCCTAACAGGATGGGGAGGCGCGTGTCCGCCTTCACCAGCCAGTAGAAGTGGATCACTCCCAGAGCCGCCGTGGCGTAGATCAGCCTATGAAGGGTTGTCCACCGGTGACTCAGCCTTCGAATCCATCCTTTGGTCGAGGTTATCGCGAGCGGGATAAGAAGAACGAAACCCATGAAGCCCACCGTTATATACGGGCGTTCTATGATGTCCTCCCAGATCCAAGACAGCTGGAAACTCAGATCTAGTGCCATCCAGATTGAGAAGTGCAGGGAGGCGTAGAAGAAGGCGAATAGACCGAGGGGCCGGCGAAGCTGTATTACTGGATTCCATCGGGTCATTCGGCGGGTCGGTGTCACCGCGAGCGTGATGAGAAGAAGGATGAGGGTCGTGAGCCCAGTAACGTGCGTGACTTTTTCGATGGGGTTTACACCGAGCCATCCCAGGAAGAGTCCGGCTCCGATCCACGCGGCTGGCATGAGGGCCGAAACCCAGAGGAGAACCTTCAGGCCGCGAATGCTACCGCGGGTTGTCATGGAACGGGCTACCGAGACCCTCAGATCCAGCGGGTGAGATCCAACTCTGAATACATGTTGGCTACCTGGTCCGCGTACCCGTTGAACATAAGAGTCTCGCGGCGACGGAGTTCCCCGATTCGCCGCTCGCGGGCCTGGCTCCAGCGGGGGTGATCTACCTCCGGATTCACGTTCGCGTAGAAGCCGTACTCGCGCGCGTTGGTGAACCACCACGTATTCATGGGCATTTCTTCTACGAAACGGATCTTCACGATCGACTTGATTCCCTTGAATCCGTACTTCCAGGGCACAACGAGTCGGAGCGGGGCCCCATTCTGGTTCGGTAGATCGTCACCATATACGCCGGTGATGAGCATTGTGAGGGGGTGCATGGCTTCATCCATGCGCAATCCCTCGATGTAGGGGAAATCCAGGACGCGCATGCGCTGACCAGGCATCTCATCAGGACGTACCACGGTTGTGAACTCCACGAACTTTGCGTTTCCGGTCGGCTCCGCACGGCGGATCAGATCCGCCAGGGGGAATCCTCGCCACGGAATGACCATAGACCACGCCTCCACGCAACGCATGCGGTAGACCCGATCCTCTATCCGATGGGGAGCCAGAAACTCGTCGAGTTCGAAGGTTCCGGGGTTGTTCACGTGGCCTTCAATTGCCACGGTCCATGGCTTCGGGTTGAAGGATCCCGAGTTACGCGAGGGGTCCTCCTTGGCGGTCCCGAACTCGTAGAAGTTGTTGTATGAGGTGATCTCGTTCCAGGAGTTTACAGGCTCGCTTAGCTCAGATTCTAGATCCGCGAAGTCGGGGTCTTGGGATCGAATAGATCGCTGCAGTCCAGAGACCACTGACGGTGTAATCGCTAACGCCGCGGTCCCTGCTGCTGCCTGCTTGATGAAGGCACGCCGGTTGAGGAACACGCCTTCCGGGGTGATCTCGGAAGAGGGAATGTCAGGTGGGCGGCGAATGATCATGCTCGCTCCAACGGTAGGGGCGCGTGGCTGGTTGATCCTTCTTAACCCGTCCTTCGTAGGTGGGGTTCCGTGCCTGCTGTCAGTCCGCCACAATCACAGAGATCGAGCCACCCTGCTTCAAGGTGTTGGACGCAATGCACCCACGCTCGGCGATCGTGGCAAGCTTTCGCATAAGAGTGGGGTCATTGTGCTGCGCAGAGATTCTGATATCGAAGTGTGTCATGCGCGCTGGGGTGCCCTCCGAGCGTGCAGAAACGATCAACTCCACGTTAGAGACCGGGGCTTCTCGCTCTCGGATTGCTGCGAGGAGGTTGCTCATGAAGCATCCTCCCAGCCCCAGTAGGATGAGTTCGCCGCCCATAGGCCCTCGGTCCGCCCCACCCTTTGACTCCGGACGGTCGATGAATTGGGAGTGACCCCTCACGAATCCCTCTCCTGTGGAGGGTCCCACCTGTCGCACGGTCACACTTGGTCCGGCACTCATGGTGCCTCCGTTGGCATTTCACGTGAAAGATTCACCATCGATAGGTATATACGAACTTTGCCGCTCCGCGTCGATCCTGGGTCAGGAAACGGTCCCTTACGATGTCATCTAACCAGTTCTGGGTATAGATGACGTACAGGTCGTTCCCAGGATCTATCGTCCATCGGAACCGAATCTGCCACCCGAGCCTATCGCTCACCGAGTCGTACTGCAGGTTATTCACCACGAAGATCCACGGGTTGAACTGGTTGTCGAGGGTCACCCGATATAGGATGGGCTGGAATTCGCCTTCGGGCAGGCTCACTCTGTTCCACTCGGTGTCAAAGTTAGCGACCATTCCGACGAAGGGACGTATCCCCAGATTCACCACGACCGACTCACGAGTCCCTGACATGAAATCTCCGAACTCCAAGCTCGAGCGGGTAGAGAGGAGACGCCGGTTTGCGGTTCGTAGATCGAAGCGGTAGCGAGTGAAATTGTAGTCGGTACCCTCGGGCAGAATCACGCCGGGGTGGATCTCGAAGTTCCTCTCCAATCGCTCAAAGGATGGAATCATAGTCACATTGAAGTTGTCCTGGGACTGGAACTGCACCCCCAGCACCGTGAGGTTGAGGTCACGGGTGACCAGGCGGTTCTGCATGTTGGTCAGGAGGTTGGTTCCCACGTCAAAAGTTAGCTGACGGATCCATGGATAGGCCTCTGGCCGGGGCCCGAAGCCAACTTGTCCGCTGTACGCTCGGAACCCTCGCCTCGGCGTGAAGCCGATGGCTGGGTTGTGGTTGGGCTGTATCTCAGTAAATCCTACGCTCCCGAACCAGCGATCATTCGGATACTCCGCCTGTAGGCCGTACGAGAGGTTATCACCCAGATCCTCAGGCTCTGTGCTCCCAAGGAAGTAGCCTGACATCATAAGGTTGTCGGACCCTCGGAATGCTGAAGTCGCAAGCCGAAAGTCCACTCCTACAGTGTGGAGGTCATCGGACCCTCCCGCAGTGCGGGCGTGCCGGCGGCTGAAGAAGGAACCGAGGTACGATTGGGTGAGCACCCTTCGTTTCAGCCTGAAAACAGTGAAGTCCTCTCCCAGTAGGGGTTCTCCCAGAGAGTTCATGTCCTCTCCGGTGCGGACTTGGAGGAACCCGATGTCTTGCGCACCTGCCTGACCGGTGAGCTTAGCCCCCACGTCAATTGCTTGTGGGACTCCCCCTGGCCCAAGCCCGATTTGTCGACTGAAGAAAGGTTCCACTCGCGGGATACCACTCGGTCGGAAGCCTCGTCCCCGGCCAAAGGCCTGAACCGGGCTTGATGCGAAATCAAAGAAGGGTGCTCCGTCGAGAAAGAAGTCACGCTTCTCCGGGAAACGGAGGGGAAACCGAGTCAAGTTCACAAGACGCTGGTCCACCTCGGTTTGAGCGAAGTCGGTGTTGACCGTAAGGTTGCCCCGAAGGCTAGGTGTGAAGTTGTAGAACAAGTCCACCCCGACATCGCTTTCCGTTTCCCTGGGCACAGGATTCGGTCCGCTAGACGCGTCAAAGGTCGCACTGGCTAAATAGGGCTTGATGTCCAGTCCGTGTCCTTGTGTCACGTTTGTGATTCCGAGTAAGAGGCCCGCGTTCGACATCCTGCGAAGTCCTTGATTCCGTTCATGGCCAGTCCAAACGTTTTCCTCGTTTTTCCTGCGCACTGTACGTTGGAAGTTGATCCCCCACGCGGGGGCGTTGGGGTCGAAGTTCAGGGTGCGAAAGGGGATCTCGATCTCGAGCGTCCAACCCTGCTCATGCCGGCGGGCGTATGCATCCCAAATCCCATCCCATGCCCGCTCGCTTCCTCCCCCCACGCGTAGGAGCGCATCGGCCATGAGCCCTGATGGGTTCATCTCAAAGAAGTACCCCGTCTGCTGGTCGAGGAATGTGTCCATCGTCCACATGAAGCGGTCATCAGCCGAGAGGAATTCGTCCCGCTTCATGGTGTTCCCGAACAACTGGTCGGGTTCGGAATCGTAGGCAGACACCCCCATGTAAAGACTCTCTGCGGTGAATACGATCCTCACCTCGGTTCGCTCCGTCGGGGTCCCCCCGAAGTCCGGGTCCTGCTGAATGAAGTCGGTAGCTGGTACCGCACGGGCCCAGACCGCTTCATCAAGCCTGCCATCGACTTGGATCTCTTCACCGTCACGGAGCCGTTCAGCGGTCATAGTTCGGCGACCCGAGGGCAGCTGACTGTCTAGATTTTGTTCTTCCTGGAGTTGTCCTGCCACGGGAGTTGCCACGAGTATGAGGGCAGGCCCAAAGATCGATCGGATGAGGAAGCGTTTGACCTGCGAGTGGGGGCGATCAGACCGGTATCGCCCGAATATGGAACAGGGTGTGAGCACGGATGTAGCTCCAGGTTTGATCAGAGAGTTGGGTGCCGGGAGGACGCGCCCTCCCCACCAGGAGTGTCGAAAAGCGGGAGATTCTTGTACGAAAGGGAGACC
>Ga0310121_10000326_pt1 | contig 52569 bp, 51 predicted proteins | sample CB27_Tmax_986_MG_FD_203504 | JGI IMG/M metagenome (GOLD analysis project Ga0310121, IMG submission 203504) | Marine microbial communities from Western Arctic Ocean, Canada - CB27_Tmax_986 | ecosystem: Environmental > Aquatic > Marine > Oceanic | place: Canada: Western Arctic Ocean | collected... | reverse complement strand
TCGAAGGCGGCAACGCGCATCTACGCGAGAATTTTCCAAAGCTCGACTACATTCGGAAGGCCAGCGTCGCTCAGTGAGCCCGGATTTCACGGCCACGTTCGAACAGTCTGAGAAACGAGCCTTCGGTAGGCAACCCCTTCGCTTGACCGGCGCGGGAATTTAGCTTCCGGCGCCGCTCGACTTCGTCGCGGCCGCCATGCAGGCGCTGAGCAGGGCTGGTTTCTGGAAGCGCCTCGGCGACACACCGAAGGTTCTCGATGCCGGCATGGGCGACGGCCGCGTCGTCGCGTCGGTTTGCGCGGCGGGCCACAACGCTCGAGCCTATGGGATCGAGATCCATCATCAGCTTTTAAAGCTAGCGAACGAGAACTTGCGCGGTCTCTCGGAGCGAGGCTTGCCCCGAACCTGGCACATGTGCGAAGGCGACTATCTCGACAGCGAGACCTATAGGAGACTCGGTATTGACGTCCAAGACATCGACGCGTTCTTCAACTACCCGGATGGCAACGAGCACGAGCTCGCAGCATTCCTAGCAAGCCACGCTCGCCCCGGTGCGTTTCTTGTCTTGTTCACTCCCGATCACGGGCTTCGAATCGAAGGGCTCGACCACGATGAAGATCTTCCTATCCGACGCGTGTCTGGCGCGCCGGGTTTTCGACTCGCTCTCTACCGCACCAGAGTCGACGCGCCGTAAGGCGCAACACAGAAAAGCCTCTCCAGAGAACTTCCCATTAATCCTTTTTACTGCCATGAGGGTCTTGTAGTCATCAGGTGAACGTGCACACGATGCGCATTCCGTCCGGTGAGATCCGAGGACAAATTCGCTAGCTTGTTTGGGGCCCTCTCCTCGCCGACCGGAAACGGGGAGAGGGCTCGCCTCCTACTTCCAATAGCCCCAGAGAAGCCCTTGTACGAGTGCGACGATAGCGGCCACCAAAGGAAAGGCTGTCACCGCGAGCGCGCATCGGTTCCCGAGGCTCACGTTCCTGGGCAAGAAAAAAACCGCCCACTGCGCCAGGAGAGTGACGCCGAAAGCAACGCCACCGCCCGCAAGCGGATGCTCGCACCACGGACAATGCGGCCGGCTCACCGCGTGGATGTTGCAGTAGGTCGAGATTCCGTTCCAGAGCGATCGGCAGCCGCATTCAAAAACTAACGCGCAGAAGTCCACGAAGAATACCCCCATGATTAGAACCGCGATCCCGAAGGCCCACCGCATGCGCGTCATCAAAAAAGACTCATCTCTTATCCAAGATTCTACTCAGCGAAGTGCCTTTCACGTGCAACAACGCGTCTGCCGCGGGAGCGAGCTGCCGGTCAAGATAGTGTTGATAGTCGAGGGGCGATGGGTTGTTGTCGAGGGGTTCTGGCCCGTTCGTCGTGATGACATATCTTATCCATCTTTGCGAACGTGTCGACTTCTGTGCCGCGCGCGCGTGAGGCGGCACGTTCTTCGTATAATCCTCGAGCTTGCGCCCAAGCCGCTTCCGTTAGACGAGGTCTCGATCGCGCTTGCGAGACCGTCGAGAGCCACAGCGGTCTCCGTGAGCTCTAGCCCGAGCCGACGCGCGAGCTCGAGCTCCTGAGCCACGATCGTTCGGGTGCTCACGCCGAGATCCGCCTCGCCCGCGAAAAGAGCCGTGAAAGCGGCGCCTGAGCCTGCCGCATCCCACGCGAGCGAAACGGCGCCATAGCGGGCACTGAACCGCGCCGTAAGAGCCGCACCGACGCGGTCGAAAACATCCACGGACCCTGGGTACGAACGCTCTCACTCGCGAAGCCATGCGCGGCGAACGCGCTCAGGATTGTCGCGGCCAAGGCGAAACGCATAACTTTATTGGAACGAGACGCTCCAAGGGATCCACGTTGCAACGGGAACACCCTCACGCTCACCCACGGTGAAGCGATAGTTCTTTACCGTATCGAGCGCAATCCTTTCGTAGAGCTCGAGCTCGTCACGCGGGTTGACGACTTCGGCCTCGATCGCATTACCTTGATGGTCGATGAGGAGTCGGCAGTCGATCTTCGGGCGCAGACGCCGCTCGGGAAAAGGTGTCTCCGGTTGCTGGCCTTCGAGAAGTTTAGGCAAGCGGTCGCGCGATGCTCTGAACAGACTCGCTGGAACGGGCTCCATCGGTTCCGCAACACGCGGGGCGCGGACGAAATCAACCGGCCAAATGATCCAGACCGGCACGGCAACGCCTTCACGCTGGGCCGGCGAAAAACGATACAGCCTGACTGCGGCGATCGCCGCCTGCTCGAAAGCGTCGAGCCCCGAGCGTGGCTGAAAGACGCGGACCTCGTATACGCTCCCACGCGTATCGAGAAGTATACGACACAGGGTCGTCGGGAGCACCGGACGATCTTCCGGGGCCGGCGGCGGCATACCGGACAAAAGAGCCGGCACGACATCGCGCGGGCCGTTTAGGTCGGAAATCTCGACCGGCTCTCTGTGCTCTTCAACAACGAGCCAGCCGGCACGCCAAGCGAAGAGGCTTCCGGCGACGAGAAGGGCGATGCCGATAACGGCCGCGACGACCTTGGGAGCACTGGGCTTCACTTCGACTTCGGTGGCGCCCGTATCGGCGAAGATAACGCGTCCCATGACCCGCCTCAAAGCTTCCGCTTCGGGACTCTGCCTCGCTCGCGCCCATCTCGATCGAGACTCGTCGAGGACGCTTCAAGAGTCCTTCGTCGAGGCGCCGAATCGCTTCCATTAGGAGCTCCTGGGCGCCGACGTTGAGCGTGTGGCCGGGGATCTCGGCGTCGGTCTCGATTTCGAAGTCCACGCTCTGCTCGGTCACGAGGACGTGCGCGGCATCGATTGGCGCAAGGTCGCCATAAGTGGCATGCACGATGCGGCCATCCTTGATGAGCAAGAGGCCATCACCGGCCGGTCCGCTCAAAGTAAACCGGTGAGTTCGCGGATCTTGGGTCGCGACTACAATCAAATCCGCTAGGGATAGCTCTCTACTGTTTCCGGTTAGCGTCATTTTCGTACGCCCACACGGCTCCGCTCGTGGATCGAGCGAAGGCCCCTCGCCAACCTTGCCGCACCCGCATCATACCAGACTCACCCCAAGCTTTTAACTCTCGAAAGCCCCGGTCTTGGCAATCGGCGTGGTATCATCTGTTAATTGATTGGGTTTGCAGAAGTAACGTGCGCCTCAAGATCCTCAGCTACAATATCCACAAGTGCATTGGGGGCGTCGACCGGCTCTACGATCCGTTGCGCGTCGCGCACGTCATCGCTCGATACGATCCCGACCTCGTCATGTTGCAGGAGGTCGACCAGCTTGCCCGCAGGTCGAACGCCGATCGCCAAGTCGACCTTCTGGGCGACTTCTTGGGGTTTCGACATCGCACCTATTTTCCAAACGTGAAGATAAGGAGCGGCGGCGCCTACGGCAACGCCATCTTGAGCCGATTCCCGCTGACAGAGACGTCGAACATCGATGTCACCGTGCCGCCCAAAAAACGGCGCAGCGTTCTGCACGCGCGCTACCGGGTACGCCTCAACGGCTCGCCCGGACGGCACACGCGCACATTGCACGTCTACAACCTCCACCTTGGACTTTCTGGAATCGAGCGAAAGATCCAGCTTCGCAAATTTCTCGAGAGCGATCCGTTCGTCGGGCTTCATCATCGAACGCCCGTCGTGGTTGCGGGAGACTTCAACGATGTCTGGGGCACGCTCGGAAGAAAGCTCCTGGAGCCCTCCGGCTTCGACGGCGTTGGCTCGCCGATAAAGACGTTTCCCGCCTGGGGCCCCGTGCGAGCGCTCGACGCCATCTACGTGCGCGGCGATGTGCGTCTGAACCATGTTTACCGGGGGCGGCTTCGGCTGGCGCGCCGCGCTTCCGATCACCTTCCACTGATTGCCGAGCTCGAGATCGAGTAACATTGCTCGCATGGTGACGGCGAGCCAAGCCCAACAGAGCGAGCTCGACTTAGCGTCCATCCTCGACAAGCAGCGGCGTTTCTTTCGCTCGGGCGCGACACGTCCCTACACGTTCCGGCAGAAACAGATACAGAGTTTGCGCGCGCTCGTGCGCGATCACGAAAGCCGGATTCACGAAGCACTCGCCGCGGATTTGGCAAAGCCCGCGTTCGAAGCTTTCGCCTCGGAGACCGGCTTCGTTATATCCGAGTGCTCGCACGCGCTCGAGCATCTCGAGACGTGGATGGAGCCCGAGCGGGTCAAAACGCCGCTCACGTTTTTCCCATCGAAAAGTTTCGTCCGTCGCGAGCCCATGGGACTCGTGCTCATCATCGCTCCTTGGAACTACCCCTTCCAACTCGTAATGTCGCCCCTCGCCGCCGCCCTCGCCGCCGGAAACTGCGCGCTGTTGAAACCGTCCGAATGGACCCTGCACACATCGGAGCTCGTAGCTGAGCTCGCGGCGAGCTATTTTCCCGCGGAGGTCGTGAGCACGGTTTTGGGCGACGCCAAAACCGCCGAGGCGCTCCTCGCCGAGCGCTTCGATCACATTTTCTTTACCGGGGGATGTGAGGTCGGACGTATCATCGCTACCGCCGCGGCCAAGCATCTCACCCCGGTCACGCTGGAGCTCGGCGGTAAGAGCCCGGCCATTATCGACGAGAAAGTCGATCTCGAAGTCGCCGCCCGCCGAGTTACCTGGGGCAAGTTTCTGAACGCGGGACAAACCTGTATCGCGCCCGACTACTTGCTCGTGCCAGAGACGTTGGCGGAGAGTTTTTTGTCTCTCATGAAGAAAAACGTCCGCCAGTTTTTTGGAGACAACCCGAGAACGAGCCCCGACTTCGCGCGTATCCTCAACGATCGCCACTTCGACAGGCTTTCCGGCTATCTAGAAGACGGTCGCATCGTCATTGGGGGCGAGACGGAACGCGACGAACGCTACATCGCACCCACAATCCTCGCGGATGTTCCGGAAGGTGCTAGGTCTCTCGACGAGGAAATCTTTGGGCCCATCCTCCCAGTGCTCACCTATCGCGGCCTCGACGAAGCCATCGAGAGAACATTGCGCCATCCCAATCCTTTAGCACTCTACTTCTTTTCGAAAGACCGCAAGAATCAAGAGCGCGTGATGCAGGAGATCCCGTTTGGAGGCGGCGCCATCAACGACGCCTTAATCCAATTTTCGAATCCAGACCTACCCTTTGGCGGCCGGGGTGCGAGCGGCAACGGAAGCTATCACGGCCGCTACGGCTTCGAGACTTTCTCGCACAAGAAATCGGTCGTCGAAGGCAGCACGCTCTTCGATCCGCGGATCCGCTATCCGCCTTATGGCGGCAAGCTCCGGTGGCTGAAGATGCTCATAAAATGAAACTGAAGACGACGCGGCCGCGCCTCGACTTCAACGCCGCCCGGACGGTTTTAAAAAAGGTCTACGGGATCGAGGCTCGCGAGATCAAGGAGCTCGCAAGCGAGCGCGACCAGAACTTTCTCGCCGAGACCTCGACAGGAAAGCTCGTGTTGAAAGTCGCGAACCTCCACGAGGAGCGCGCGATCCTGGATTTTCAGAATCAAGCGCTCACCCACGTCGCGGAACAAGACCCGGAGCTTTCGATTCCGCGGTTAAAGGCGGCACTCTCGGGTGGTCTCATCGGGACGACCGAAGGTGGCCACATGTGCCGGCTCCTGAACTTTCTTCCAGGAAAACTGCTGGCGGATACGCGACCTCATAGTGACGCACTCCTCCGCGATCTCGGACGCTTCATGGGTCGCCTCGACAGCGCGCTCGAAGGCTTCTCTCACAACGCGCAGGATCGCTATCTGTATTGGGACTCGAAGCACGCCGCAACCACCATCCGCGAGGGGCTGGAATATATCGCGGACGATCAGAGACGGAGCCTCGTGAAGCATTATCTCTCGAGCTTCGAAGAGATCGCGCCGAGGCTCGAACCGCTTCCGAAAGGCATCATCCACAACGATGGGAACGACTACAACATTCTCGTTCGCGATGGCGTGATGGCTGGCATTCTTGATTTCGGCGACATGGTCTCGAGCGCGCTCGTCTTCGAAGTGGCCAACACCGCCGCCTATTGCATCCTCAACAAAAACGACCCGCTCGAAATCGCGTCCCATGTCGTTGCGGGCTATTACGAGGCACGACCTCTGAGTGCTGCCGAGCTCGAGCTGGTCTTCCCTCTCATCTGTACTCGCCTTGCGATGAGCGTCGCGAACGCCGCGCGACAAGCGAGGGACGAGCCCGACAAGAACTATCTGAGAGTGAGCGAGCGGGCGGCGTGGACGATGCTCGAGAAGCTGAAGTCGATATGCCCGAGGCTTGCGCATTACCGCTTTCGCAACGCGTGCGGCCTCTCGCCTCTCCCGCACAGCCACGCGGTCGTGGATTGGCTCGCCGCGCACGCCGAGGAAGCCGCGCGCGTTCTCCCGGATGCGTTACTGGATGGAGGGCTTCACGAGCTCGACTTGAGCGTGGCGAGCACAGAGCTTGGCGGTCTCGACGTGCTCGACGACGTCGAGCGCTTCACCGCGCACGTCTTCGGCGCGATGCGGGACGCTGGCGCGCGGGTCGGGATCGGACGCTACGACGAGGCGCGCGCTCTCTACACGAGCGAGGCGTTCCAGCCGGGCCCCGGAGAAGCGTTCGAGCCGCGCACGATCCATATCGGCATCGACTTGTTCGTCGAAGCGGGCACGGGCCTCGCCGCGCCGTTCGCTGGGCGCGTGCACAGTTTCCAAGTGAACGACGCACCGCTCGATTACGGCCCCACCATCATCCTCGAGCACGCGACCGACGAAGGCGAGAAATTCTGGACGCTCTACGGCCATCTTTCGGAAGACTCGCTTTTTCGGCTCGAGCACGGAAAGTCCATCGACCACGGCGAAGTCTTCGCCGCCGTCGGGAGCTACCCTAAAAACGGCAATTGGCCGCCGCATCTTCACTTTCAAATCATCCTCGACTTACTCGACCGGGAAGGTGACTTCCCAGGCGTCGCCAAACCGTCCGAGAGAATGCTCTGGCTCTCCCTGTCTCCAAATCCGCGCGCCGTGCTCAGGCTTCCAGAATCGGCCCGTCGAGATTCTCGAATGACGGACGAGGCCATCCGCTCGACCCGGCAGCGACATCTATCCGGAACGCTCAGCCTGTCCTATCGCGAGCCCCTCCGCATCGTTCGCGGGTACGGCGCCTTTCTCTACGACGGCGAAGCGCGTCCTTATCTGGACATGGTCAACAACGTCTGCCATGTGGGCCACTGCCACCCGCATGTCGTCCGCGCCGCCCAAGATCAGATCGCCGTTTTGAACACGAACACCCGCTATCTCCATCCCAACATCGTGGACTATGCCGAGCGCTTGACGGCCAAGCTTCCCGCGCCATTCAAAGTCTGCTTTTTCGTTAACTCGGGGAGCGAGGCCAACGATCTCGCGCTGCGGCTCGCACGCACGCATTCCGGCCGCAAGGACACGCTCGTGCTCGACGGCGCCTATCACGGAAATCTGGCAACGCTCATCGAAGTGAGCCCCTACAAGTTCGACGGCCGCGAGGGTCGCGGCGCGCCGGCACACGTCCACAAGCTCGCGATGCCGGACGGCTACCGCGGCGAGCATCGCGCGTCGGATCCCGCATACGGAGAGCTCTATCTACGCGATGCACGCGCCTTGATCGAACGTCTCGCGAAAGATGGACGACCCGTGGGGGCTCTCATCGCCGAGTCGATCTTGAGCTGCGGGGGCCAGATCGTTGTGCCTCCCGGTTATCTGAAAGGGCTCTACGCGCTCGTCCGCGAGGCGGGCGGCGTCTCTATCGCGGACGAAATTCAAGTGGGCTTCGGACGGGTCGGTTCGCATTTCTGGGCCTTCGAGACCCAGGATGCGGTACCCGATATCGTCACGATGGGAAAGCCCATCGGCAACGGCCACCCGCTAGCCTGCGTCGTCACCACCCGCGCGATCGCGGCGTCATTCCAGACTGGGACGGAATATTTCAACACGTTTGGCGGCAACCCGGTCTCGTGTGCGATTGGGCTTTCCGTGCTCGACGTAATCGAGGATGAAAAGCTGCAAGCGAACGCGCATGTGCAGGGCGAGCGCCTCTTGAACGGTTTGCGCGAGCTGCAAGCCGAGCACCCCATCATCGGGGATGTGCGTGGGCAAGGACTCTTTCTAGGATTCGAGCTCGTGCGCGACCGCGAGACGCTCGAGCCGGCGGCGGAAGAAGCAACCTATCTCGTCAACCGCATGAAAGACGGCGGCGTGCTCAACAACACAGACGGGCCGCTCGAGAACGTCATCAAGCTCAAACCGCCACTCGTGTTCACCAACGCCAATGCCGACCAGTTTCTCGCTCGCCTTCGCGACGTTCTGAAAGAGGACCCCCTAAAAGGATGACACAATGACTACCGAACTGCTTCCAGCTGTCGAACTGAACCCGTCCTCCCAACCAAAAGCCTCTGTGATTTGGCTGCATGGCTTGGGCGCGGACGGTCATGACTTCGGCCCCGTCGTGCCCGATCTCCATATCCCGGAGACCGCCAGCGTGCGTTTCGTTTTCCCGCACGCGCCGATGCGTCCGGTGACCATCAATGGAGGCGCCGTCATGCGCGCCTGGTACGACATCAAGACGCTCGACCTCGAGCGGCATGTCGAAGAGGCGGACCTCGAACAGTCCCGAGAACAGCTCGAAGCATGGATCGCCCACGAACGCGCCCTCGGCATCCCGAGCGAGAAAATCGTGGTGGCCGGCTTCTCCCAAGGGGGCGCCATCGTCCTCTATGCGGGTCTCCAGTCCAAAGAGCGCCTCGGCGGCATCCTTGCACTTTCCTGCTACCACCCTCTTCCCAACCTTATTAAAGAGTGCGCCTCGGAGGCGAACCGGGCGGTCCCCATCTTCATGGCGCACGGCTCGCAAGATACCGTCGTGCCTATCCACCTTGCTGAGGGGACCGTCACGACCCTCGAGGAAAATGGCTACGGGGTCGCCTGGCACAGTTACCTGATGCCGCACAGCGTGTCGCCACAAGAGATCGCCGACATAGGCAGCTGGCTCCGCGCGCTGGAATAGTCGGCGACCAAGCGCAAGGAGGTCACGAAAGTGGCTTTCCAATAACGAGAGCTCAGCTACGACCGAAAGCGTCCGTCGATCTTGAACTTCCGCAGATCGAATCGCGGCGATGGTGTTCCGGTATAAGTTCTCACCTCGGTCAACAAGGCATGAATCGGCGGGATAGCTACATTGACGGCGACGCTGAGACGGACCAAGAAGGCGAGCGCGTCGAGTTCAGACGTCGTCACCGGAAGACGACGAGTCGGGGTCACGACTGCTCATCCCCCTTGTGTCATGATGCCTTCGCCGCCTTCGAAATGGTGCTTAGGCGATGGGCGCACCCGCTCAATTACTCGAAGATCTGGCATAGCATTCACGCTCACCCTACTCGCACTAGCCTGAACGTGCTTGTAGCTAGAGGGCCCCGGATCAATCGGATTTCCCGCAACCGCGCACCTCGCCTTGCGTGTGCGTATCGAATGTCTTATTCTTCCCCGTCGTGACTAGGAACGTAGATAAGTACGAGATCGTCAAGAAAATAGGCGAGGGCGGCATGGGCATCGTCTACAAGGCGTACGATCCCCGCATGCAGCGATACGTGGCCCTCAAGACGATCGTTTCCGACAGCTCCGCAGAGACTGAGGTGCAGCGGCGTTTTCTCCGAGAAGCGGTGGCTGCCGGCCGTCTATCTCACACCAATATCGTCACGGTCCACGACCTCCTCGAGCACGACGGCAAGACCTACTTGGTGATGGAGTATCTCGACGGCGGGAACTTAGAGGAAGTTCAGCATTCGGGTGCGCTGTCCTCACTAGAGGAGAAGCTGCGGGTAATGATTGAGGTTTGTGCCGGCCTAGACCATGCCCATTCCCGCGGAATCATTCATCGTGACATGAAGCCCGCAAATGTCTTCTTGACGGCGACAAGCGAAGTAAAGATTCTCGACTTTGGGATAGCAAGAATCGTCACGTCCTTGTCCAAAACGACACAGATAAGCGTTGGCACACCTCACTACATGTCTCCAGAGCAATGGTTCAACACCCAAATCGATTATCGCACTGATATTTTTTCCTCTGGGGTCATGCTTTACGAGATGCTCACGGGCAGGAAACCGTTCGATAGTCTCTACGCCGATGCCGTGGCGTTTCAAGTGAAGAACACGTCGCCTGCCACGGCAATCAGCAAGGTCAAGGAAGATGTGTTCCCGGAGCTCGGCGCGGTCGTGGTTCGGGCCATGGCGAGAGACCCGGACGACCGCTATTCCGACGCGCAAGAGATGGAACAGGCTCTGCGAGAAATTCTCGACTCGCTGCCCGAGCGAGCCCTACAGGCAGCGCAAGAGTTGGGCGCCTACGTGACCACACTCGAAAAGTTGTTCGAGGAGAATGCCGCGATACTCCAGCCTGATGTGCTCCGCTCGACTCTGGATCTAACGGACCCAGACGGACTCGACGCATCCATTTTCGCGCTCGCCTCTCCCGAAACCGTTCGCAAGGAATCCCAACCAACGATGGACCTGCGACGCCCCTATTTTGAGGTAGCGGCAAGCCGACGGACCGCTCGCGCCCAGTCTGAGCGCCTGCAAATCGTTCTTTCGCTCTTGCGCGGAGAGACTGTCGACCCTGACGAAGCGGTCGTGCAGGCGCCGCAGCCGGAACAGAGGCGCGTGTCGAAGACCGAGCATGAGCCCTCACTAAAGCCAGGCTCGGAACGGCACGGTTTCGCCGCGCCTGTCCCCGATGATTCCATCGTTGACGACGACACGGTCGATAAGCCGTGGCCCGTTCCAGCACCCACCGCGGGACTAACAGCCTACCCGCTCGAGCCGGCGGCGAAGTTACCCGTACGCAATCGGTGGGCGCGGCCAGCCGTTATCGCGGCCATGGTCCTTCTCGGAGCCGCGTTGGTCTGGGTGGCCAGCACGCGGATCGTCCGCACGCTCGAACCAACGCGTCTTGCGATTCGTAACGCCGTCGAACGCCCGTTCACTGGACCGAGTTCGACCGAACCCGATTCGATTGTTGCACCGGAACCTGGGGCGCGCGCGACGCCATCATCGGAAGAGTCAGACGCGGCGTCGCGTCCGTCGGTTGACACCGATCCCAGTCAAGCCACATCTTCTAACGTGCCGCCGGTAATTGCTACGCAGGGAATTGCACAGAGACTTTTGTCAGCGCAGCAACCACCACCTCCCGAAGCGTCAGAGACGGCGCCTCCCCCAACCGCTGAAACCGATCCCAATCAAACCACATCTCCTAACGTGCCGCCGGCAATCCCTACACAAGGAAATGGACAGGCAGCTTTGACAGCGAGGCAACCGACGGCCGTCGACGTTGAACCGGATGGCGCTTCTCCCCCACCACCATCCGATTTGCCGGCCGAGCGAACGTCGCGCTCGCCACGTCCTCCGCCGGAGCCTGAGCCGGCTCCGACGACCGATCGCGCTGCGGATCCGGCCGAGGAGCCCGAGCTAACGCCCGAGGCTAACGATCCGGAGGAGCTCGATGTCGCAGGCGTGGAGGATTTGCAAGCGGAGGGCGGACCTGTCGAGAGGCCAGCGATGGGGACTCTCATCTTGAAGATCACTCCGGGTGTCAGCGTGACTGTCGATGATGGCCAGCCGGTCACCGACCCAAACTCTCTGGAGCTCCCAGCGGGTCGTCACACGGCGACGTTGATGTCCGCCAATGGTGTCATCTGGCGCGAAAGCGTGGAAATTCCAGTGAGTGGCTCGCTGACCATCGATCGGGACTTAAGTCGGCTCGGAAGCATCAATATCCGGTCAGATATCGGGGCAAAGGTGAGCCTCAATGGGACTCATCTTTTTGATCCCAAGAATCTCCGCCAAACTCCAGCCCTTGTCAGCAACGTGCCAGTCGGACTCCATCTCGTCCGAGTCAGTCGTGAGGGTTACGAGCCAGTGGAGTTCGAGTTGCAAGTGCGGGAAGGCGAGACAACGCGTCCTGACAAGGTCGTAATGGTCAAAAAGCGATAGCTGAGGCTAGCCCTCGAGACTCTAAGCGCGGATTGGCCACTGTGTAGCCGTCTCACAATTCCGGTAGGTCAACGATCCGCGCCACGACTCTGGCCAAACCCCAAACGAAGTCAGAGTGGTATTTCAACTTGGCCGCGCACGCCTTCATCGCGGAGGTAGCTACCATTCGTGCTTCTGAGATCTTTCGTCACGCGACGGCGCTTTACGTTCAATCGCGGCGCGTTGTCGCGTTAGGCTGATGTAGTCGATCTCGACATCAGATTTGTCTCGACCGGCCCGCGATGTTCACGCCGTGTCGAAAACGTGGCTAGGACGTCTCCCCTGAGGAGGCGATTTGCAGCTCGACCGTCACGGGTACTCGTTCGTTTCCTGGCGTAAGTGTCGCTGGGTTTGGGAGGTGCACTAATGGATGTCCTTGGATTTGTTGTCGCTGGCTTGCTGACGAGCCGGCGGTGCATCCGCGCCCGTGACGCGAAAAATCGAGCTGAAAAATGAAGCTCTATGCGCCCTAGGCCGGGCTCGGAACTCGAATGCCACACGTTCTCCTTGTTACCGGCAGACCTGCACAGTCCACGCGCCAGAATTGTCTTGATACGCATCGGGAAAACGTCAACCTCATTTATGGTGCAAAATACTGTTCCGGTGGCCGCAGCCGTAAAGGTGTTCCCGCTTCCGATGAAGACCTTTACAGCTGGCACAGACGTTCCTGCGCCGCATACCAACCCATGTCTCGGAGCACCGGGAAGTACGTTAGCACTGGACCCAGGCCCGGTTCCGCTTCCCTCCGGCGTGGCGGTACCGCCATCGGTGTAATAGTTCACCACTCCCCCAGCGGTTATTGCGATCGTCTGCCCCGTGATTACTTGGACGTTCGTATTCGGCCAGCGCTGACTAGCCTGAACTTGAACGGTTGTGCAGACGGTGGGGCCGGGGCTGGGAGTAGGGCTGGGACGAGGGCTGCCGGGACTGCAAGCAGTGCCGGCCAGCGCAACGGTGAAGTCACGTTCAGTAGTGCTGGCGGTCGCGTTCGCCCCATGACCGTCAACCGGGCGGTCAAGTTGCCAGCGTCCCGATAAACGGAGAAGATGACTGGGGTGGTCTCTTCCCGTGTGCGACCATCTCCCAGCTCCCAGGAGTAGGTCGAGATCGCGGAGGCCGGAGACGAACAGTTGGCGTCCAAACGAACTTGCGTCCCCACAGTCGCGACGTCAGGCGTCACATCGAAGCAGGCGTTCAGGCTCGTTGGGGTTGCTGAGGGCGTTGGTGTTGGAGTCGAAATTGAAGTCATTACTCCCATGGCGGAAGTCGTGCTGCCGGTCGGGTCCGACCCGCCTGCGGCTAGAATACCGACGCCAGCAGCGGCGCCGCCGCCAGCAACGCCGAGAATCAGTGGCAACTTCGAGCCTCCTTCGGACTCATGCGCCTGCGCAGGTGGCCCAGCCGCGCGTCCTCGTCAGTCCTCTCGGCCACTGGCGGGGCCACTGCGACCTCGGACTTCGCCTCCTCGAACAGTGTCACAATCCGGGGTGCATACTGATTCGTGTCAATCGGGTACCCGGGGTCGAGTTTTAAAACTTCTCCAAAGCTTTCCTTCGCTGAATCTCGACCGTTAAGAGCGAAATAGGTGAGCCCAAGATGGAAATAGGCATCGCTGAGCATCTCCGTCATCTGCTCGATTTCCGGTTTCGCCTCGAGCTTCGTGATGACGGCTCCCAAAGCTTGCACGGCCCTAGGAAAACTCCCGACTTTGTAAGGCATCTTCGCGGCTTCCAGGTCGCGCGCGAGTTCCTCTTCGCTTTGTACCATCCGGGGGACCAATCGCGGGCGCGGCTGACTCGAGTAGAACGTTTAACCGCGTTGACAATGCGGGGTGAATCGATTAACTTTCCCATCGGCAATCCGTAGGCGCATGCTCGATCAAAGCTGAGAGTTGCAGGGGGGGCGAGAATGAACGAAACTGTGATCATCGGGTTCTTGTCACTTTTTCTCGTCGGCGTTGGACCTGCTCAACAAGACAATCTCACGCATGATTTGGAAGAGGCCAAAGTGCTCTACGAACAGGGCCTCTACGACCAGGCCATTGCGAGTCTCCAGAAAGTCATTCTCCGCTTGGAGCAAATTCGCGATTCTCAAAGTGCGCTATCACACCTTGGTGAAGCCCATCTGCATCTTGGAATGGCACATTTTGCTCTGGACAACCATTCAGCCACGAAAGACAGTTTCAAACAGACCCTGCGATACGACCCTGGTCGCGTTTTGGACGCTACTCGCTATGCGCCTTTGGTTGTGGAACTGTTCGAAGAGGCAAGGGTAGAGGCCCTCACAGAGGAAGAGCACGAGTCTCCTCAGGACGGATTCACCGAAGGGGCCGAAGAAGGGAAGCAGGGTTCGAAGCTCCCGTGGATTGTTTTGGGCGCCGGAGGCGCCGCGACGGCGGGAGTAATTGGTGCTACGACAGGCGGCGGAGGATCTAGCGCGCTTCCCGATCCCGCCACAATACCCACAACTCCATTTATGGATACCGTATCAATTAATTCAACCAATGTGCCGCAAAGGTTTCCTCCCAGTATAGACTCAACTATCAACGTCTCAAATAGTGGCCGCGTAAAGACGACTGTTGTCGCATTCACGATAAGAAGAGACAATAGAGACGAAACTTGTTTTGTAGCAAGATTGATACACCGTGGCAGAAATCTGCTTGTGGCTCGTTCCACAATCACATTTCGGAACGATCCCGTCGTTGCCAAATACGGCCCCACAACAATAGATCTAAATAATGTGGAAGCTCAAGGTGAATGGCGGCTGCATCTCGATGCAACATGTAGCGGCAAGGGAGCACTATTATCCTGGCAGCTGACTCTTGAAATTTGCCGAGAGCTCCCAGACCAAGCCGGCTGTTGAATTTGGTCGGGTAGCGGCGGCACCAGTGAAGACTCTTAGGCAGCAAACGCATCGCTGTCAAGAGATTTCTGTTTGCTTCTAAGGGCGTGAACGAGAGCACCCATATGGCGAGAGCCTTTGATTCGCCGGAACTTCTTCTCCGCCGTGACAACACCAAGAGCGGTCCAACGTCGAATCATGGAAGGACTCTTCCAACGCTTGACGTTTCTCGAGACTCTGCGGATGGTTCCGTTGAGATTCTCGATGGCGTTCGTCGTGGCAAGGGACTTGCGAAGTAACTCGGGCAGAGCGAGCTTCAGAACGGTGAGGGACTCTTCCATCCCTTCGCTAAGGTTTTCGGCAGCTTCGTCGTAGCCATTTCGCTCGAGCCACGACACCAATGCCTGAAGACGCTTGCGCGCCTTTTTGGCACTCTTGCTCTTGTAGGCGTGTACCGCACATCCTTGGAGGTTTCGAGCGCTGGGGAATTCTATCCACTCGACGAGTACCGCTCGACGTGGAACGTTCCGCTATTAAGCTGAAATTCAGCGTCCCGGAATCGGCCGTCGACATGGACGACATGACGGGATTCAACGACAAACCCGTGAAGATCGAGAACCTTCCTTCGTCCACGATGCAGAGCTACACGCAATACAAGTCCGTCGAGACGAGTCACCGAGGCGACGACAAGGAGTTTCGGTACTCGGGCACGACCGGGTTTACGTCGAAGTTGGGCGTCAGCGGCACGAAGAAGTAGTCTCGCTCCACGAGAACGCGAGCCTCATTTGGAGGGACTGCGCGAAAAACCCATCCGATTGCCGCTCGGGAACTCGATCGTGATCCGGTCGTCGCCCACCTCGAGACGACAGACCTCGATGACCGGCTCCGTGATACCGGGCACGTCGAATCGCAGCGGAATCTCCGAGAGGCTTCCTATCTCGGTTCCCGCGATAACGAGATAGTCGCGTGTCAGGACGAGACGATCCCCGTCGAGCGTGTAGGGACCACCCTCGCCCGCGCCACGTTGCGGCTGGCCATCGTCGTCCTTGACGAAGTAGACAACCGCCCAATCGGTCTCGCCGCAGAGCATCAGGCCCTCGACATGATGTTTCGATCCATTCTTCAAACGTAGCTGTCCGCGTGCCAGGCTCCACGAATATCCGCTTCCTGCGCGCGGGCCGACGGCAACACCCAAAGAAACGCCAAGAGCACGACGCTCATCATTTCGACTCGAGCTCGCATCGTTTATCCTCCGAGCTCACGCGAACATACCGCATAGGTCGTTTGATTTCAGCCACTAGATTTAGGTGTCAAGAGCTCTTTCTTAGTTCGAAGGTGGAAGTGCGGGCGCAGGTTTTCCTTTTAGGCCTGCATCGACCAATCCTGCCAGCAAATCAGCGAAAGGCTCGATATTCTGGCCAACGCTGGCGTGTTCCAGTACGGCCATATAGGTGTCACGTTCGCCCAATGGGATAACTGTCCACGGATAGCCACCACTCGCCAACATTACATTCATCAGGTACCGCCCCATGCACCCGTTGCCGTCCACATAGGGATGAATGTACACAAAGATGAAATGCCCTAGCACGACGCGAATAGACGCCTCCTTCTCTTCATGCAGCAAATCAAAAAAGGCCGGCATGGCGTCGCGCACGGCTTCAGGACGAGGCGGAACATGCATCGACTGCCGTATGTGAACCGGCGCATTGCGATATCCGGCAAGGTCGGCGGGGCGCAGCAGGCCTGCCGTCACGCCCGGGGCGAACAACTCCTGATACCAGGTGCGGTGATGGTCATCAGCCACTGCGCCCGAACCATTACCGCGGAGGACCGCATCGATGCTTTTCCGCACAGCTTGATAGGCCTGCCAGTAACCACGTGCTGCCAAGGCATTACGGTGTTCGCGGTCACCTTTCTCTTCGTCCGGGTTCCAACTGCCGCTGCGCACGCGCTCGATTAGTGCGGGACTCACGCGATAGCCTTCCAATCGACAAGGAGTGATAGGCATCAGTGACATAAACATCCTCGACACGTTTGAGATACGCCTTTGTATCTTTTGGCGAGCCTGGCGCTCCTGGAAATCGCGCGAGAATCGGTTTTCGCATTTCCTGCCACATCAATCGGATGCGGTTGACGTAAGGGGACTTTTCCCGTACCTGGAGGATCGCCGGAATCTGTGTCTCGAACAGATCGCTCTCCCTGACGTCGTAGCCAGCCATACGCATGGTCTTCACGATGTCGTCGGCGATCCGGTCGCTTCCAATATTACGGAATGCGCCAGCCAACCGCCCGGCGATGGTGCTGTGTCCGCCTTCCAAAAGCCGGTCGAGCACTTCAGAGGCATCGCGCACCATCGACAGCGCGGCACGCATATCAGTCGCACTGCGCTTGAAAGACCCCGGCGCGCACGCAATCAAGGCTGCCGGAAGCGAGAAAATACGTAGCTTGTCTTTCACTTCGATATCCTTGTCTTCCGGTATCGAAGCACGAACATCTAACAGCGATGTGTCGTGTGGTAACGCCGTGACGTTATTGCGCGCCTTGCTGGCCCGGACCAGCAATTGACGCGGCACGGTCCAGTTCTCTGCATGCAGAGATAGGGATTGCTCCGGCGACAAACACCAGTCTTTGCCTTTGAGATGCTGGAGATAGGCGGCGCAGGAGCCCCAAAAGAAGGCATCCAGGCCGTACTTTCCCCGGGATTCTCGTCTGGGCGGGTAGGTATATGCCAGCCCTTGAGCACTTCTTGCAGGAAACCGTTTTGGCGCAGGCGTTCCCGATGAGTTCGCGTCAGGTGCTGAGAGCGTATGGCGACCACACCACGCTGCTGAAGCGCACGCAGTACCTCGAGAGATTCAGCCAGTTTGTCGGAAGGCGTTGCCATAGACCTTGTTCTATCGTTCGCTTATTAAGCTGTACGTTCATTCGCTTATTCGGTCATATCATAATTCGCTTATTGCGTCGAATGACCATTCGCTTCATCGTGCGGCGAATCCGCTTCAGATCGCCCGATATAGGCAGTTGGCTCCGCCCGCTGGTATAGTGTGCGGCCATGCGCAAGAAGGTCACGCTCGTCACCGGCGCGGCGGGTGAAGTGGGCACTTCGCTCGTTCAGCGCCTCTTGGAAAATTCGCCACGTCCGCTTCTCACCCTCGACCTGACTCCGCTCCCGAACGCGCTCGGGGAGGGTCACGCACACATCGTCGGGGACATCCTCGACGCCAGCCTTCTGTCGCGCCTCGTCGCGGAATACGAGATCGAGGCGATTTTTCATCTGGCAGCGCTCTTGTCCACCAAAGCAGAATTCACGCCTGAAACAGCGCATCGTGTGAACGTCGAAGGGACGCTCGCGCTTCTCCATCTCGCTTCGGAGCAATCGACGTGGCGCGGCAAACCGGTGCAGTTCATTTTTCCAAGCTCCATCGCGGTCTACGGGCTCCCGACGCCGGAGGCCAAAAACCGATATAGCCGCGTCCGTGAATGGGAGTGGAACAACCCGACGACCATGTACGGATGCAACAAGCTCTATTGCGAGCTTCTCGGCCGCTATTTGAGCCGGCACTACAAGCAGCTCTCTGCCGAGGAGCCGATCATGATCGACTTCCGGAGCGTGCGCTTTCCAGGGCTCATCAGCGCCATAACCATGCCGAGCAGCGGCACGAGCGACTACGCGCCCGACATGATCCACGCCGCAACCAAAGGCGAGCCGTATCACTGTTTCGTCGGGCCCGACGTGCGCATTCCGTTCATGGCCATGCCCGACGCAGCTCATGCGCTCGTGCAGCTCGCGGCGGCGCCCGCGGAGTCCCTCACGCAGCCCGTCTATAACGTCACGAGCTTTAGCCTCTCAGCAGCCGAGATCCGCGAGCGCGTCTTGAAAGCCTTTCCCGGCGCCGAGATTGATTTCGAGCCCAACCTCAAGCGGCAAGCCATCGTGGACACGTGGCCCGCGGATCTCGACGACACCGCCGCCGCGAAGGACTGGAAGTGGCAGCCCAAATACGACCAGGTTCGTGCGTTCGACGAATATCTCGTGCCCAACATCAAGAAGCGGTATAGCCAATGAAATCCACAACGAGCTATTTCAAGGGGATGTCCCGCGGGATGTTGAATTTGGGTTAGCGGCGGCTCCTTGGCCGGCCTAAGACTGCAAGCCGATAGCACCAATCCGGCTCCGCTGCTCGGCAGTTCCGCGCCGCTTTTCCCGTCGGGAGGCCTGTCTCAAAAACTCGGCTGTTTCGAGGTCCAACACGTTCTCGGCCGTGGCTCGATGGGAGCGGTCCTTCTCGCTCAAGATCCGGCGATCGACCGCATTGTCGCTATCAAGCTCATCCAAACGGCGGCCCATTTACCCGCGGCACAGCAAGAGAAATACAAAGAGCGCTTCTATCGTGAGGCGAGCTCCGCGGGCCAGCTCATCCACCCGAACATCGTGACCGTTTACGATATCGGCCACGCAGATGACGGCACGCCTTTTATCGTGATGGAACACGTCGAGGGCCGAACGCTCGAAGATATCCTCGAGAAAGACGTCCTCCGTTTGGACCACGCTTTCCAAATCGCCTACGACGTTCTTGCGGGGCTGAGCTACGCGCACGCCCAAAACATCGTCCATCGGGACATCAAGCCCAGCAATATCATGGTCACGGCCGACTTCCACGCAAAGATCATGGATTTCGGTATCGCCCATTTCGTCGGTTCGGAGCTCACCGCCGACGGGGACGTTCTCGGCATCCCGTACTACATGGCCCCGGAGCAGTTGAGCAAAGGCGTCATCGAACAGAGGACGGACCTTTTCTCATTCGCGATCGTACTGTACCGGATGCTTACCGGACAGCTCCCCTTCACCGGCGACTCCTTCGCGGCGATTGCTCAGGCAATTCTCAACACGGCGCCTATCCCGCCAGACCGCGTACATGGCAATGTGAACATGTCGCTGCGCACCGTCATTCTGCGCTGCCTCGAGAAGAATCCTTCGGACAGATATGACAGCGCAGAGGACGTGGTCGCCGCACTGGAATCTGCTCGCGATGCGACACATCTCGAGACCGGCATCATGCTCAAGGTGCGCCGGAAGGTCAAGGCGCGCCGGAACCGATGGTTTCCCGCTGCTGCCGCGGTCGTGCTCGGGGCATTCCTCATTATTGCGCTCATCATCCCCGATCACGGGAAGCCCGACGCGGAAGTGGGCGAGCCCATACCGCCGTCGACCGCGGCCGCGATCTCGATAGCTCCCGATGGGCTGGGCGAAGAAGCACTCGACCCGGAACCGGAACCCGCATCGGAGGCGGCACCGGAAGTGCCTCCCCCTGCCCCAAAACCCAGACCCAAGCCCAAACCCAAACCGAAACCGAGAGTCGCACGCCCGAAGCCCGCGCCGAAAGCGGAGGCTCCTACGCTCGCCGATCTCTTCGACGAAGCCCGGATGGCGCTCGAGCGCGGCGATCTGGAACAGAGCCAAGCAGCGCTCGACGAGGTCTTGCTCAAAGACCCCGGTTTCGAAGGCGCCCGCGAGCTACACGTCGAGGTCACCGATCAAATCTGGGGACGGAAGCTACCTCTGTCCTACGCCGTCCGCCACAAGCATCGCCTCGGAGGATACAACGGCAAGCTCACGATAACGAGGCTCGGTATCCAATACAAATCGAACGCGCACGATTGGGCTTTCAGCCACGAAGATATTCAAAAACTCGAACGCCCCGACCAGAGCACGGTTTCCTTCGAAACGTCCGAGAGGAACGTCCTTGCTCTCGGCAAGAACAAGCGCTATCGGTTCGAGCTTGGCGAAGAGCTCACCGACGAGGACTGGTCGCGCTACATGCGAATCACGCGATAGCGAAAGACACCCGCCTCCTTCACGGGCACGGTTACCCGTATGAGCTGCCCTGAATCGTGTCGCGTGTCCCGTAGCGAGGGCGCCGTGACCTCTATGGATTACAACGGATGTCGCCTAACCGCGCTCCTTCGCTGGCCTCGTTCTTGCAGTTCTTTGCATTTGACGACCTAGTTGTATGAGAGACTCACTGATGGCCGGCTCGAAAAACCCCGTCCTCCGAGCGGTGGTCTGCGCATCGTCCTCAATTTTCTTGTGCGCTTCCATGGCTCTCGCTGCCAAAAAGCCCGTCCAACTGATTCGAGCGAGCGTCCCACCGCCCGAGGCGAGCTTGCTCAATGTGCAAATCTCGGTTTTCGGTGTGGAGAAGAAGCGCCCTTTCCCGGAAATCCGGGACGCAGAGGCGCGTTACATGCCCGTGCGTTTGAAAGATGGGCTGCAGTCGTCGAGATTCTGGGGGGTCGTCCACGTCGTCCCAAAATCCTCCATCCCCGAGCTTTCGATTTCCGGCTTCATTATCTCTTCGACCAGTCGCGAATTGCAGTTACGGCTTCGAGCTGTCGACGCCACTGGCAAAGTCTGGATCGACAAGAGATACAAACAAAAAGCCGACGCTACGTCCTATCTGGGGAAGGACCCGAACGACGAGCCGTTTCAGGATCTTTACCACCGCATCGCCAACGAGCTCGCGAAGAAGTACCGCAAGCTCGATCACAAGGATCTCGCTCGCATTCGCACCATGTCCCGCCTTCGCTTCGCCGCCTACCTGGCGCCCGAAACATTCGACGACTATGTCACGTCGAAGAAGAAATCCCGTTACGAAGTCGCGCGGTTGCCTTCGCGCGAGGATCCCATGCTGCTACGGGTGGACCGGATCCGCCAGCGGAACGGCATGTTCCTCGACGCGGTGGATACCCATTATGCGAATTTTCACGCGCGGATGATCGACGCGTACCATGGTTGGCGCTCCACCGATTACTGGGAGCGGGAAGCCATGAAGAGCCGTTCCTCGCGTATTGTCGACGGCGCCGGCTGGACGTTTGGCGGCGTGACTCGAGGCCCGCTATGTGGCACGTCGGGCATTTTCGGCAGCCCGACTGTCGACGACCAGAAGCGCTACGCCGCGTCTCAGGAGAGGGACCACGTTCATATTCTCAGCGAGCTCGGCGCCTCTCTCGCCTCGGATGTCGCCCCCCTCGTCCTCGAAGTGGACGGCAAAATATTGAGGCTCGAAGGATCGGTCGCGACCCAATATGCCCGTTGGCGGGAGCTACTCCGCGAAATCTTCGCAGCTGAAACGGGCACGGTCTCACGAGATTAGTTTCCAGATTTTCTCGGGCGTGACGGGCGTGTCTACGTGCTTTACGCCGAGATGGGAGAGCGCGTCCACGACCGCATTCACGACCGCGGGTGTCGAGCCGATGGTCGCTGCTTCGCCAATGCCCTTCACGCCGAGGGCGTTGAGCAGCGTGGGGGTCTCGGTTCGGTAGTTTTCGTAAGACGGCAATAGGTCCGCTCGAGGCACTGCATATTCCATCAAATTACCGGTCACGAGATTCCCGCCATCGTCATAGACAGCACCTTCCCAAAGCGCTTGACCGATGCCCTGGGCGAGACCACCATGTACCTGCCCGGTTACGAGAAGCGGATTGATCACCTTCCCGCAATCGTCCACGGAGATGAAACGGAGGATGGAGATCTCTCCCGTGGCGGGATCGATCTCGACGACGCTTGCATGCGCGCCGAACGGAAAGGTATCGCCTGTGGGCTTGAACTGAGTGCTCGCGCTCAACTTTCCGCTCAACTCCTCGGGAAGATCCTTCGCGTAGGCCGCCGCGGCGACGTCGCTCCAACTCACGCGACGTCCGGGTGAGCCGACGACGTGAAAGGTACCGTTTTGGAGCCGGATGTCCGCGGGCGCCGCCTCAAGCAAGTGAGCCGCGATGGCCGCAGCCCCTTCACGCACCGTCTCGGAGCTCTCGTGCACCGCGGCGCCGCCGACCGGCGCGCTGCGGCTTCCGAAAGTGCCAATTCCCTTGGGAACGATCTTGGTATCGCCATGGATGACTTCGATGTCTTCGAGCGGCACTTGAAGCGTATCGGCCGTGATTTGAGCCCAGCTCGTCGCGTGACCTTGCCCGTGCGGGGATGTGCCGGAGAGCACGGTGACTTTACCGTCCGCGGCAACCCGCACGCTTCCGAGCTCCCATGGCCCGAAACCGCAAATCTCCACGTAGCACGCGATTCCGACCCCGAGAAGCTTCGCTGAAGGATCTTGGCGGCGCTTCGCCTGCTCCTTTCGAACCTGGTCCAAGTCGACATGCTTCAAGAGCTCGTCGAGCGCGCCGCCGTAGTCGCCGCTGTCATAAGTGAGCCCTGTCGCGGTCTCGTAGGGGAAGCGATCGGGAGCGATGAAGTTGCGGCGGCGAAGCTCGACCGGATCGAGCTCGAGCTCGTCCGCGAGCAGATCCATCGCTCGTTCGAGAAAATAGGCGGCCTCCGGACGGCCTGCGCCACGATAAGGCTCGCTCATGACTTTGTTGGTGAACACGCCCGTCGCGCGCGCGCGCACGTTCCGGATGTCATAGACACCCGTCATCATCAAGCCCGTTAGCGCGGGAATGATTGGCGTGACGCGGCTGAAATAGGCACCGCAATCCATCGTGAGAGTGAGATCAGCCCCGAGGACGTGCCCGTTCTCGTCGGCCGCGAGGCGCAAGACGCCCTCCTGGTCACGGCCGTGGCTCGTGACGAGATAATCTTCCGTTCTCGACGCCGTCCAGCGGACGGCCCGCCGCAGGCGGTGTGCGAGCAAAACGGCAAGCACCTCTTCGCCGTAGACGTTGCATTTTGCGCCGAAGCCACCGCCGACTTCTGGGGCGATAACGCGGAAACGCTTCGGGTCGACCTCGAGCATGCCCGCGAGGAAATCACGGATTTGATGTGGAATTTGCGTGGTCGTCCATAGCGTGTAGCCACTGTCGTCGTCGAAGCTCGCAGCCACGGCTCGAGGCTCCATCGCGTTCGGCACGAGTCGTTGGATGTCGGCTCGAAGCTCCACGCTCGTATGCGCTTTTGCAAAAGCCCCGTCAATGTCGCCGTCGCCGCCGTCGAGGCTCCAATCGAAAGCGCGGTTGCCGGCACAGTCCTCGTGAATCCGTGTAGCGCCTGCGGACAACGCCTGATCGGTCTCGGTGACCACGCCGAGCGGCTCGTAGTCGACCGAGACCGCTTCAACGGCATCAACCGCAACGTAGGGATCGTCGGCAATCACTACGGCCACTGGATCTCCGACGTGGCGTACTTTGTCGGAGGCGAGCGGAAAGCGCTTTTGCTCGTAGACGTTCGTGAGGTAGCCGCCATCGCCGCTTGTGAGAAATGGGAACGGCTTCGAGACGAGCGGATTCAGATCCGCCGCGGTGTAAACGGTCAAGACGCCCGGGATGGCGAGTGCTTCGGACGTATCGATTTTCTTTACCTTCGCATGAGCGTAGGGGCTTCGGACGAAGGTCATCGTCACCGCGGCGGCGAGCTCGATGTCCGCGACAAACTTTCCTTCTCCAGTAATCAGCGCTGGGTCTTCGCGGCGCTTTACTCGAGCGCCGATGAACTGCGGAACGGTCTTGCGCATGGGTACTCTATTTCTCCAAGAGGTTGTACCAGGTCCACCCGTTCATGTTCTTCGCGAACGGATAGAAAGGGTGATTCTCGTAAATGCCGTGGGTCGCCGGCGAGACCCCGGTTAGCATGGTCGTGTGGCTCGGATTGGTGAGCGTCGGAAAAATCCCGAGCATGCCGGTGGCGGAGACGCCGTCCGCGACGAGGCGTCGAAGATGGGGGATGGGAAGGCCGTGCTTGTCGGCCTCGAGCACATAGTCCAGCTTGAGACCGTCAATCGAGAGAAGCACAACGGTCGCGGCGAGCAGCGTAAGCATCTTTCCTTCCTGATCCGACGCGATTATGCCAGATCCATCGGAAGGGATGCGCATCCAAAGAGTGTAAGTGGCGTCGCGCTTGCGCGTCCAACGTCAGAGTTGCGATACTCCGCCCCGTGCATATCGGGCTCGTCGTTTACGGCCAATTGGACAAGATTTCTGGCGGTAATCTCTACGATCGAAAACTGGTGGAGCACTTGCGCGCCCATGGACATGACGTCGATATCCTCTCGCTCCCACATGGAAGCTACGCTCGGCATCTGGTGCATAATTTTTCACCGTCGCTGAAAGAGCAATTGCAAGAACGCTACGATGTTTTACTGCAAGACGAGCTCGCGCACCCGTCATTGCTCCGTTCGAATCGGGCCGCGACGGCTCCGATCGTCAGCATCGTGCACCACTTGCTCTCGAGCGAAAAGCACGCGGCCTGGCGGACCAACCTCTATCGGCGCATCGAGAAACGCTACCTACGGACGGTCGACGCGTTCGTTTTCAACAGCCACACGACACGGGAGTCGGTCGAAGAGCTTTTGAGCAAGAAGACGCAAAACGTGGTCGCGACGCCGGGTGGCGATCGTTTGGGGGCCAAGCTCACCGGCCCGGAAGTCTATCGACGTGCGTTCGCCGAGGGCCCCCTGCGCCTGCTCTTCGTAGGAAACCTGATCGAGAGAAAGGGCCTCCACATTCTTCTCGAAGCACTCGCCGAGCTCCGGCGTCAGGCGTGGCATCTTGACATCGTGGGTAGTGAGGAGATGGACCCTAGCTACGCAGGCCGCATGCAGCAACAGATCGACACGCTCGATCTGCGCTCGCGTCTCACCCTGCACGGCGTGCTCGACGGCGAGCTTCTCGCCACGCTCTACCGGGCGAGCCAGCTTCTCGTCGTGCCTTCGAGCTACGAGGGGTTTGGCATCGTCTATTTAGAAGCACTCAGCTTCGGCGTCGCGGTCATCGCAAGTGCGGCCGGCGCCAGCGACGAGATCGTGCATCACGAGTCCAACGGCTTTCTCATCCAGCCAGGACATACGCTCAGCTTGAGCCGTCAGCTCGAGCGCCTCATTAAGGATCGGGAACTACTCGGTCGGCTGAGCCTCGCCGCACTCGAAAGCTTTTACGCGCATCCTACGTGGGAGCAGTCGATGGACAGAATTGAAGAATTTCTCAAGACGATCGCTCGAGACTCGTCGTAACGGCGCGCATCCCCCACCACAACCCGACCGCGGCGACGAGAACGTCGCGAAAACGGATCACGAGACTCAAGCTGACGCCGAGCGCCACGGGAAGCCCCAGCGAACGGACCGCCATGACTTGGCCGGCTTCCAGAACGCCAAGGGCCGCGGGCAGAAACAGAAAGTAAGCGATGCGGGCCGCGGCGAGGCCAATGACTAGCTGGCGGAAGCTTAGCGGCGTCCCGAGGTAGAAGCTCATGAGCCAATATTCAGCGAGCATCATCGAGAGGCTGGCCAAACCCGCGAGCACCGCGAACATCAAGTGGCCGGTGCGCTCGCGGCAAAAGCGCCCGGCCAGATGCTCGCTCGAGCGAACAACTTCGCGGTGGACGAGTGCCGCGAGCGGGCGATAGCCGCGCGCGAGGGCAAGCATATATCCGATTGGCACGGCGAGCAGGATGCCTACAAAAAGAGCCCCTACCCCTTCGAGCAGATAAAGAGCCGCGGCCAAGAGAAAGCCGAGATTCATGGACGCGTCGAGCATGCGGTCGAGCGCCACCGAAGCGATGGCCGCATCGCGGGGGACGCCCGAGCGCCGCTCCGCCAGGATCACTTGAATCGGCTCGCCGCCGACTCGCGGGCCGGGAGTGCAGTAGGCGAATCCGAAGCCCGCGATCCGGTAGAGCGACGTTTCGAACAACCCAATCTTCTGTCCCAGTCCGCGCAGCACGATCCACCACTTCAAGCCGAAGACGAGAAGCGCCAGCGCGTTCAAAGAGACGAGCACGACAAGCGCTGTCCCATCGAGCCCCCGAATCGCCATCCAGGCGTCCGCGAGCGGAACGCGGCTGAGCGTCCATGCGAACAGCCCGGCCGCCAAAAGCCAGAGAACGGCCCGCAAGGTGCGAGCCCGTCTCATGCCGCTCGATGGAGTCGCCCGGAGACCCACCACCAGTCTCTGGCAAACATGGCGAGCGAGGCGCCCGCGAAGAAAGGCGCCGCGCAGAGCGACGCTTCCGAAGGCAGAGGCGGCCACAACGACACCGCGAGAAAGCCCATCTGCACGCCGGCCAATATACGGCGCAACGCGTTGGGCTCGAACTCGAGCACGACTCGCCCCCGGCGGCGACGCCACACAAGCCCGAGCACGAACAGATAGCGCGCAAGGCCGATCACGACATACCAGGCTGGGAGCTTGCCATATTGGATCGCAAGGAGACTCGCAATCAAGATCCCCGCCGCATCAACTTCCATGTCGAGTCGCTCACCGAGGCGCGTCGCGCGCCCCATCGCCCGCGCGAGACGCCCGTCAACGGCATCCAGCAAGACGGCGAGCGTATAGGCGCCCGCGGGAAAGTAGGCGCGCACCCCGAGCGGCACCGGAATAATGAGAAAGCCCGCGACGACGGCAAGAAGAACACCTCGCACCAGTGTTACGAGCGTCGGCCATCCCAAGCTCGCGATAAGCGCCGACTCACCGTCGCGGATGTTCTCTTCGAGACTGTAAAACAGAAGGTATAGACAATAGGCCCAGATCACCAACGAGCCCACCAGCCAAATAGGCTGCGAGATCGCCAAAAGCGCGATACCGCCGAATCCCAGCAGGGCTACCGCTCTTCCTTGACGGCGCAACGAAGTGACGGCCGACGACATGACTTACTCGCCCGCAGCCTCGTTTGCGGGCGCCAGCTCGTCGTAAATCTCGAGAAAGCTCGACAGAAACCCTGCCATCGTCAGAGAAGTCGGGTGCAGCGGCACCAACCCCTCTCGAAATCCGAGAGCGTCGAAAGCACGAACGAGCTCCGGCCTCTTGCTGAAGACGTGCATCGGGACCGCCCAGCTATCGTTATTGTGGGTGACGAGCTTGGGTGGCTGATGGTCCCCGACCACGATCACGAGAGAGTTTTCGGGCACGTAGTCGAGGAGAAAGCCCTCCAAGATATCGAACTCGTAGCGGAAGGCTTCGACATACCAGGATGAGAGCTCTCTCAAATCTCGATAGGCATCATGTGCGACGGAGTCGAGGCTTCTTTGAAACGCGGTGCCGTCGTCGAAGCGCGACCAGTCCGGCACATATTCCGGAATAGGAAAGTACGGGATGTGGCTCATGATGAGCGAGAATTTGACGAAGAGCGGCTTTTGCGCGCCGCGGATCTCGTCCTGGTACAGGCGGTACATCGTGAATTGATCGGGGATCTTCCACCAGCCCATGGGCGGTCCTTCGTAGCCGAGGTCGTCGAACGCATAGATGCGGTCGAAGCCATAGAACTCGCCGTCGGGCCAGTACCGTTTGATCCCGGGCTCGGCGGCTACCGTACGGTACCCGTGCCCGGAGAGCACCGAGACGAGCGTTTCCCGTTTGGATGCGAGCAGAGCGTTGTAGAGATGCTCGCTATCGACGTGAAAGCCGCTGAGAAAAGTCGCGTGAGCCCGCCAAGAGCCACCGCCGAAAGTTGGAGAGTAGATCTGACTCGAAGCAAAATGGTACTTGGCCTGTGTGAGCTTTTCCTCGAGCGCGCGGAATCGTGGGCCGATCGCGTCGAAATGATGTGCATCTTCGATCAACGTGACCCCGTAGGACTCGAGGAAGATAAGAAACACGTTCGCGCCGCCGAGCCCGTGGAGATTCGATGCGACGTTCTGCGGCGGCCACTCGATCTCGGCGGCGGCGCGCCTCCCAGCCTCACCGGTCCGAAGGTTCTCTATTTGCTTCCGGACGATCGACATCGTGGGAACGGAGAACACCCGGCCTGCTGCTAGAAAACAACCGACAGTCAACACCGGCGCCGTGTAAAGCACGATCCGACGCAGAGTCTTCCTCTCGAGCGCGCGCTCCCACACTGTGAGGCCCGCCCAATTGAGAGCGAACGCGCCGCCCATGCTGGTTGCCGCTATCGCGAGCACCATGAGCCCACTTCCGAGCGACATCGCTTCCCAGAACATGGCGAAGACACGATGGACGTGGGGGAAGTCGCCGTGCAGATTGAACGCTCTACCTAAAACGCCGAGCGTTGTGATGTCGATATAGCGGACGAGCACGAGGGCCAGGATCAAAGAGGATAGGCACGCCTTCGCGAAGCGGGAAAGCTTCCATCCGACGCTGCGGACCGCAGCCAACACTGCAAGAAGAAGCACGACCTCGATCGAGAACTTGAACACGAAACGCAATGCGGGCGTCGAAGGAATGTTCTCGAACGTGAAGAGGGCGTTGAAATAGAGAAAGAAGAGAAGAGGCGGAAGCAAGCGCATGATTCTCTACTGCCGCTGCGCCTCGAGCTCGATGATGAGCCCCACCTCGTTCCCGACGAGCCCATCGGCCACGCCGTAGGTCATGCCGTAAGCGCTTCGCTCGAAGCGGCCGCGCGCGGAGAGGCCGGCGACATAAGGATTACCGGGCAGTGGCGACTCCCCGCTCTTGTTCCACGTCACCGAAAGAGTCATAGGCTTGGTCACCCCGCGGAGGGTCAGATGGCCCGCGAGCTCACCACCGCGGTCTTCGAGCACCACCCGGTCCGCCTCGAAGACCATCTCGGGGAACTCCTCTACGGCGAGAAAGTCCCCGCTCCGCAGATGTCGGTCTCGGGCCTCGACACCGGTAAAGACACTCTTCGTCTGCACGACCACGCGAACGTCTGAGAGCTCGCCGGTCTCCTCGTCGAACGTGAACGACCCAACCGCCTCGCGGAACATCCCGAAGACCTTGGCGAAGCCGACATGTTCCACGAGAAAGCCCACCGTGAGATGCTCCGGGTCAATCTCATAGCGATCGGACCGGGACTCCGCATGGCTCGTACAGCTGAGGGCGAGCGTGGCAAGAAGAACCGCGTATCTCATGGCCGCATGATATCGCAGCCGGTTCGGTTCAACCTCCGTTGCCTCTATAACCCATCTTCGAAAGGCGTGACGACTCGAGACCGCCTCCTAGCAATCAAGGACGAAACGCCCTTCAGTCGCTCGAGCCAGAGTCTAGGTGCCTGGCTTTCAAGATTTGCGCTAGAATTCTACGGGCCGCCAAAGACACTCGCGGCCAGAAAAGGACGGAGAGTTGGCCAAAGAGACTTCGGAACACGCTCGACCCACTCAGACGGACCCGAGCACCCAGGTGCCCGAGCCGACCCATGCGGAGCGGGCGCGCACGCTCATCCATCTCGGCCGTGTCGGCACGCTGACGACACAGTCGAGAAAACACGAAGGATGGCCTTTTGGGTCCGTCGCTCCGTACGGCCTCGATGAGAGTGGCGCTCCAACTTTTCTCATCAGCACGATGGCGATGCACACGCAGAACATCCTCGCGGACGGCCGAGCGAGCCTCCTCGTAACGGAGCCCGAAGCCACCGAAGATCCGCTTGGCGCGGGCAGGGTTACGCTGATGGGACGCGTCGCGCGCACCCCCGACGAGGCACTCGCCTCCGTGCGCGAGCGCTACCTCGAACGCTACGAGAACGCCTCCTATTGGGTGGATTTCAAGGATTTCGCGTTTTTTCAGATGGAGCTCATCGATCTCTATTTCGTCGGTGGTTTTGGCGTCATGGGCTGGGTCACCGCCGAGGACTACCTTGCCGCTCCACCGGACCCGCTCGCGGACGCAAAGGCCGGAATTCTCGACCATATGAACGCCAATCACGAAGAGGCGCTCATCCTGCTCGCGCGCGCCGCCTCCGGGCTCGAAGGCACCGAGGCGAAAATGACAGCGGTCGACCGGCTCGGCTTTCACGTGCGCCTCACGATCGCGGAGGGGTTTCGCGGCGTCCGCGTGCCGTTCCTACGAGAAGTTCGCTCCTCGGAAGAAACGCGGGCCGTTCTCGTCGAGATGGTGAAGGCGGAGCGGGCGGAGACTAAATAATGAGACGCTACCCCGCTACTTGGCCTGAGCCTGACGCTCACGAGCTTCGCTGTCGCTCAACCTTCGACAGAAGACTTCGGAGCGCCCGCGGTCGATGCTCCTCCCGAGGTGAAGCGCATCTACTTCCTTCGCGGGGAATGGGAAGTCACGATGAAGGCCCGCGACGAGAAGGGCGTGGTGACCGAGCTCCCGAACAAACCCATCATTCGCGGACGCTTCCTCGCTGATGCCCTGACGTTTCAGACCGAGTTCTTGATGGCAGGCGGCGTGGATTTCTTTTCAACACCGGTAAAGGCGTACCACATGAGCAAGGAGCGCTGGATCAACACGTTCACGAACGCACGTCGACAACGCTGGACCACGACCGAGTCGTACTGGGAAGGCGACGATTTCATCACGCTCGCGGATGGCGGCTACAGCAGCGACGAGGACTTCATCGCCAAAGAGGTTGACACAGAAATCAAGAGCTCGAGCTGGCGCAAGAAGCTCTACCGCTCCTATGACGGTGGCGAGACTTGGGAGGAGCAGCCACTGTTCTTCGAAGTACGGCGACTACAATAATGGCAGACGACAAACAGATTATCTTTTCTCTCGTCGGCGTGGGACGCATCCACCCGCCGAAACGCCAAGTCCTGAAGGACATCTAGCTTTCTTTCTTTTACGGCGCAAAGATTGGCGTCCTCGGCCTGAACGGATCGGGCAAGAGCACGCTTTTGCGCATCATCGCCGGCGTCGACCAAGACTATATCGGCGAGGTGAGCTTCTCCAAAGGCTATAGCGTCGGCTATCTCGAGCAAGAGCCGCAATTCACCGCCGGCAAGACCGTCAAAGAAATCGTCCAGGAAAGGCGCAAGGAAATCCTCGACCTTCTCGAAGCGTACGAGAAGGTCAATCAGCGATTTGCCGAGGAGATGTCCTCCGAAGAGATGGACAAGCTCCTCGAGCGCCAAGGCGAGCTCCAGGAGAAGATCGAGACCAAAAACGGCTGGAGGTCGAGACCGAGCTCGAGATCGCGATGGACGCGCTCAGGTGCCCTCCTCCCGATACCAAGGTCGACCTGATCTCTCGAGGCGGGCGCCGCCGGGTCGCGCTCTGCCGCCTTCTCATTCAAGAGCCCGATATCCTGCTGCTAGACGAGCCCACGAACCATCTCGATGTAGAGACCGTGCAGTGGCTCGAGCAGCACTTGAAGCGCTACGAGGGAACGGTCATTGCCGTCACGCATGACCCTTACTTTCTCGACAACGTCGCCGGCTGGATCCTGGAGCTCGACCGTGGTCAGGGCATCCCCTTCAAAGGCAACTACTCGTCGTGGCTCGAGCAGAAGCAAGCGCGCCTGGCCAAGGAAGAAAAACCCGCGTCGAAGCGGCAGAAGACGCTCGCGAACGAGCTCGAGTGGGTCCGCATGGCGCCGCGCGCACGCCACGCCAAGAGCAAAGCGCGCATCGCGCGCTACGAGGAGATCGTCTCCCAAGAGCACGACAAAGTTGCGGACGATCTCAAGATTTTCATCCCGTCGGGCCCCCGCCTCGGCGATATCGTGCTTGAGGCCGATCATCTGTGCAAGGGTTATGACGACCGAGTCCTCATCGAAGATCTGAGCTTCCTTTTACCTCCAGGAGGGATCGTCGGCGTGATCGGCGAACGGCACCGGAAAAACAACGCTTCTTCGGATGATCGTCAACACAGAGTCTGCCGACAAAGGGACGCTTCGTATCGGTGACACGGTCAAGCTAGGCTATGTCGATCAAGAGCGCGAGCTCCCCGCCGACAAGAACGTCTGGGAGGTGATCTCGGACGAGCACGAATTCATCAAGCTCGGGGATCGCGAGGTGCCGTCGCGGGCTTACGTGAGCCGGTTCAATTTCAATGGTTCCGACCAGCAGAAGCGTGTCGGCGATCTCTCGGGCGGCGAGCGCAACCGCGTCCATCTTGCGCGGGTGTTGAAAGAAGGCGCGAACTTCCTGCTTCTCGACGAGCCGACGAACGACCTCGACGTCAACACTCTCCGCGCCCTCGAAGAGGCGCTGTACGAGTTCGGCGGTACGGCGCTCGTCGTCAGCCACGACGCTGGTTTCTCGATCGCGTCGCCACTCATATCCTCGCTTTCGAAGGCGATAGCCAAGTCGTGTGGTTCGACGGGAATTACACCGACTACGAGGCTGACCGAAAGCGGCGCTTGGGAGCGGAAGCCGACCGCCCTCACAAGGTCCGCTACAAAAAACTTTCCAAGGGCTAAGGAGCCGCTTCAAAGACGCGGTAGCGATAAGTCACAAGCCCACGCTTCAAGCACTGACGGAGCGCGTTGCCTCCCAAGTGGCTCTCGAGCCTGGCGCTCATCGAGACGAAGGGTCGTATGAGGGCGATGAGCAGACCGAGCGCCCTATCCCGAGGCCGGTCGAGCTCGAGACACGGCGTCAGGTCTCGATCCTCGACGAGCTCGAGCCCGTGCTCCGCAGCGAGAGCATCCACCGCCTCGGTTTGAAGGAGCGAGACCACTTGCCACCCGCGACGGAACTCGCGCACCCAGCGAACATCATCGCCGACGTCACCGGCGAGAAAGTCGTCGCAAAGAACGAGGTATCCACCGGCGGCAAGCGCCTTCGATACGTTCTCGAAGAACGCTGCGGCATCCGGTGCCTGGACGAAGGACTCGATACCAAAGGCGAGGTCGATGGGTGCTGGAAGGGGCGCTGAACAGAAATCGAGCTCGCTTATGCTTGCGCTATCGCCGAGTCGAGCGCGGGCGAGCTCTGCCTGGACAGAGCTGTTGGTGACGCCGAAGCCAGACGCGCCTGTCCCGCGGAGGATATATTCCAGACTCGCGCCCACGCCGCATCCGAGATCGAGTATGCGCCGATCGCCGCCATCCGCCATTCGGGCCCGCAAAAGATCGTGCACGAAGTGAAAGGCCTGCTCGCGTTCGACAACACCCTCGCCCCAAACGGCTCGATGAATGATCCCGTGCGCGCCGCCTTGTCCGTGCTCAAGAAAGCTCGCCGTGTTCTGGTCGTAGTAGCGCGCGACGTCCGCGCTTTCAAACTTCACGAGGTTGACGTCACGGCCTGAAGCCCGAGCAGAAGCTCCGCTGCAACGTAGAGCCACGCGTCTTTTGGGATCCGCCACTGACGTCCGGCATTGCTCACGAGAAACGGATAGAACGTCGCAAGCGCCTCGTCATCGTCGAGAGCGACCGCGAGCCGAACGAGAGACGCCCAAGCTTCGATGCCGGGCCGCTTGTCACGCGCCACCTCTCCCGTGCGGCCATAATACGTGCCCCTGAGACCAGGCATGCGCTCGCGGGAGAAATCCACGACCGCACGGGCGATCTCGGGAAGCCCGACCACGGCCCAGGCAGCGACCGTGGCCGCGTTCGACAATTGGATCGCGTCATTGGGCGAGAAGATCACCATACTCTCATCGTCGAAGAGCGTGGCGACTTCGGGCTGGATCATGTCATACAGCAGACCGATCGGCGCCTGGGCCTTTTCGATCAGCGCGTAGGATTGCCTAGCGACCTCGACCAAGTCTTCCCGACCCGTCGCCGCGGCGACCTCGGCGACGAAGTCGGGCGCATAGTCGACGAGGAACGAATTCGTCACGAATGAGCGGGTGCCGAGATTGAAGTAGTTCCGGATCATCCAGATGCCTTGCTCCTCGGCGGCGTGACGCGCGTAGCCATCGAGAATGGTCACGGCCCATTCCCGATCCTCGCTTTCGCCGAAAGCCTCGGCCCCGCGCCAGAGTCCCTCGGCGAGGCGCAGCGCTTCCGTCGTTCCGGATGCGTCCGGCGCCTGGTCTTTGCCGTAGCGCCACAACACGAACCCACGCGTATAGGGGTCCTCGGGATCGTTCAAAACGTAGCGCTCCATAGCGAAATCGCGAAGCGGCTCGTACATTTCGCGATCGCCCTCCTGAGCCGCGAAGATCATGAGAAGCGCCACATCGACGGCGTAGGCGTAGCCGTCGGTCCGGGCGAGCATGCCCCGAATTACGCGCGCCTTGGCGAGCTCGTGGAGCTCCTGCTTCGTTTCACGCGCACCTTCCGGCTCGGACGGCGAATCGTTCGAGCATGCGGCCGCGACCGTGAGCATGAGTACGAGGGAATGTTTCATCGCACGAGTTTATAGCAGGCGCAACCTCGCCGCTCAGCGCCACTCCGTCGAGAATCCCGCTTTCAGCTTTCAGCCGGTCCTTGGGATCGAGAACGAACTGATGGAATCCCGTAATATGCGCCGACCCGGTGATCTCGGGCACGACGGCCGGGCGGCCTCGAAGCGTCGTTGTCTCGAGAATGCGCCCACGGAAGACACCCTCTGTTACGCTCTCGACCCACACGTCCTCGTGAACGGCGAGCCGTCCCTTTGCGTGCAGGACCGCCATCCGGGCGCAAGTTCCCGTACCCCCGGGCGATCGGTCGAACTGCCCGCGCCCGAAGACGTGCACGTTGCGATAGGTTCGCCCGAGAACGCTCGGCGGTGCCACCGCCGTCACAATGTTGATGCGGTTGCTCATGGGCACTTCGGGGTGCTGGACGGTTCGTTGTTCGTTCGCCGCCCGCATGATGCGCATCCCCACTTCGACCACTTTGCCGATGTTCCCTAGTGTGAGCTCGAGACCGACTTCCTCGGCATTGAAGAATGCGAACCAATTACCACCGTAGGCGATGTCCACGGTTACGGTTCCGATATCCGGTACGGGAAGCTCAACGTCGAGCGCCTCCGCGTAGGCCACGACGTTCTGGAAGGAAACGCTTTCCGCTCGCCCGTCTGTGACCCGTACGCTGGTTTCGACGAGCCCGGCGGGAGTATCGAGAACGAAGCGTGTCATGGGCTCCTCTACCTGTACCATCCCCAGTTCCACCAACGCCGTCGAGACGCCAATGGTCGCGTGCCCGCACATGGTCATGTAGCCCTCGTTGTGCATGTAGAACACCCCATGTGCAGCCTCGGGCATCGTGGGTTGCGCCAGCACACAGCCGTACATATCCCGGTGACCCCGTGGCTCGGCGAGCAGGGCCGTGCGGACGTGGTCCATGCGCTCGCGGAAATCGTCGAGCCTCAAAAGCATCGTCGTTCCTCGGAGTGGAGGGATTCCACCGATGATGATCCGGGTTGGCTCGCCGTCGGTATGGGTATCGACGGCGCTGATCCATTGCGAAAACTGTATTGAAAGTTCCTCGGCTATGGGACCGCTCGTTGACGCGGCTCGAGATTCCACAGTGCAAAATTTAGAAACATGGAAAAGACGGACATGGAGATGATGATGTTAAAGGCCTGGGTCCAGCCATGTGTGTCGATCAAATACCCCATCCCGACGCCGGTGAGAATAACTCCAACCGCCCCAACGGCATCGATGATTCCCGACGCCGTCGCCGATGCGTGCTGGCCTCCGAAGTCCATGGCGACCGTGCCGGCCATGAGCGAGTACGGGCCGTACAACGTGAACCCGACGAGAGCCAAAGCGACCATGAGCCAGACCAGCTCGCTTCCGGGAATCCGGCTGAAAAGGTAAACGGAGCCGGTGAGGAGCACACTCGTGATGGCCAAGACGGGGCCACGGCACGCCGCCATCCGGTCGGACACCCATCCTGCCGTGATGGACCCCGCGGAGCCGAAGAGAGGGAAGATGGCGGGGGTGAGGGCCGGCTGCACGTTGCCGAGGCCCCAACCTTGTACCCGAAACGCGCTGTTATCAAACCCGCCCTGGAATCGAGGCGGACCTTCTGGGGCGGGCTCAACAGATTCCCGGGCGCCCAATTGAAATGCTGGCCGTCCCACTGGTCCATGTGAGCCCAGATCACATGGCCGTCTGCCCGAGGGAATTCGGTATAGACGTTGAGCAGCGCCTGCACGTGGTAGTCACCCGCCGGCAGCTCGCGAAGACTCCGCTGCGGGAAACCGAGGGTCTCTGTGTCGACCACGGCTACCTCACCGGCTGCTAACTCGAATACATCCGTCGCAAAAAAAAACGGAACGCCGCTGGTGCTCGAGATGGGCTGATGGCCCAGGCTTCGACGTTTGAGCGCGTCGCTGTCGGCATCCCGCGAAAGAATCACGTAGACGCGGCCGGTGATCGGTTCCGCGTGCGCGGATGTCGAAAAGGACACTTCGAAGCGAAGAGTGGGTTCTGGCGCGCACGTGAGGTTGAGTGCTGAGCAAGCGACCACGATGGCAGTCTTCAGGCGGCGGGTCATGGAGACGGTCGTCACGAATCAGGTTCTGAGTAACCCGTGCGCAACGGTGGTTCGGTCTCTGCCAACTCCGACGCTATTCGCCACGCCTCCTGCGTATATGCGGGAGCGGGAACAGTCCCAAGCGCGAAAATCCAGGCAGGAGCTAGAGCTAGCAGTCCAAGTAGGGCGGGCACTCCCGACCGAATCGAAAGTCTGTGCAAAAGGTTATGTAAACGGCGCAGGTACTTTTTGAACCAATGGACCATTTCGACCGTCATCCTTCCGCAATCCAAGCAACCCCGTGATCCTACACCCGAAGCGTCGTTGTGAGTACCACTTACTCGCGTCGCGGCCATGCTCCCCCAAGCAAAATCACGGCGCCTCGCTCCAAAAACCCTGTAAGGGCTCGCCAGCAGTTAAACTCTGAGAGAGGACGCATCCATGCTTAGGATGGTTCTGAAGAGGTGGTAACAATGACGGAGCGAGAAGTGAGATCGGCGCCGAGCGAAACGAGACCTTGGTGGTCCAAAGCGCTCGCGGCGGCTACACTCGTCGCGTTCTTGTGCCTACCTATCGGCGCGCTCGGCACGCGATTTGGACTTTGGCCCTTCCAGGTCGGGGGTGCTATCACCTTACTGGGCACAGCGCTCGCGGCGTTGATGTTTCTCACGAGCTTCTTGCTTCTACTGATGGCTTACGTGCGCGGCCGGAACGCCGACAAGGCGAATCTCTGGCGAAGCGTGCTCGTGGCGGGTGCGACCGTCGGGATCGTAGGCTTTCAAATGGCGCCGGCGGCGTCCTATCCACGCATCCACAACATCACTACCGACGTCGACGATCCACCAAAGTTCGACAAGGTCGTCGCGCTACGCGCAGGGAGCAATCCCCACACCTACGACCAGGCGCTCGCCGAGATACAGCGGGCCGCCTACCCCGACATCGAGCCTCTTGTTTTGGACTCAGGATCGACCGAGGTCTTCGATCGAGCGCTTGGAGTGGTCCATGATCTCGGTCTCGACCTCGTGGATGCAACCCGAGCGCCTGGACGATCGAAGCCACGGACACTTCCTTCTGGTTCGGCTTCAAAGACGACGTCGTGATCCGCGTGCGCGCCGCGAATGGCGGCACGGTTGTCGATATACGTAGCGTGTCGCGTGTTGGCCAAAGTGATCTGGGGGCGAACGCCGCGCGCACCGCCGATATCCTCGACCGCATTCAACGAAAAAACTGAACCCGCATCGCTCCTTGGTGCCATCCGGTCGAGCCACAGCTCAGTGCGGGTGCACTTCGAGATGCTGCCGAAGAAGATCCTTACCGTAATCGTTGCCGTTCGGCGTTCTCACGACCACGTGGATATGCTGGCGCGTCGGAACGTCCTCGGGGCGCAGGTGCGCGGTTCCCACCGGACGCTGATGGTCGAACTCGATGAGAACCACCGGACTATGAATGCGGTAGTAGAAGACCGCGTCGTCGGTCGTTCCACCGATCCAAGCGAAGGTGGTCTCGTCCAGGTGCTGCTCGACCTCCTCCATGCGAACCCGCGCATGTCCCTCACAAAGATTGCCCACGTAGAGGCCGACGAGCTCCAGAAGCTGCTGCTTCTGAGAGTCCACGAGCGTCGAGACGCGGAGGCCGGCATAATCCACGGTAACGTTGTCGGAGCTTGCTGCCGCGAGAATGTTGTTGATGGTCTTGTCGGGATAGAGAATCGCCTCACGTCGCTGAGCGTCACTCAAGGATCGTAGGAAAGCGAGCCCCTGATCCTGCTCGTGCTGCAGGATTGCGTTTCCGGCATACTTGCCCGACTCGGCGACGACCGGCTCACCGCCGAGGAAGACCGGCGACATCACCACCTGGTCTCCGAGGACGAAGTAGTTAATCACAAGGTGATGTTCGTCGAGCTGCCAACCCCAGGGCTCCTCAGGTGACGGAAGGCCCATCATCGTGAAGAAGTACTTCTCCTCGCCGAATCGGAGCGTGTTCTCGTTGAGCGCGGCCGCGGCAGGCGGGCGCTGGTCGGACGCCGAGGTTCATTTCGCGCGAGCACGTCAGCAAGCCGACGAGATCCCGCATCGGATCGACCAGGCGGACGTCCCCCGCTGGTGGGCCTGGATGCTGCTCGAACGCGACGGACCCGGCGATCACGACGAAGCCCGCGAGCTGCTCGGTCATGCGCGCGGTATCTACGACGAGATAGGGATGCCGATTCACGTGAAAATTGCGAATGAGCTGATGGAGCACTCCTAGGTCTCCGACTACGCCTGATTCTGTTTCACGATCATCGGTTGAATTTCGAACCGGTCGACGTCTTCGGGCGACACCGTGATCAGCACCCAATGCATGTTGGGATGACCAAACGTCTCCACTCGCGTGAAGTTCGCCAACATCTGGCCGGTCATGGGGCTCGAAAGCGGCTTGTCGACTCTGAAGGTGTGCGAATCGCCGTGGAGCAGCAGCACCGGCCCGTCGAAGGCTTCGGCTTCGGAGTACAGGGCCTCGAGAAATGCAGAAAACGATGGATTCGGCTCAGAACGTTTGAAACGCTCCCACCTCGGGTTGGCATGTATCACCACCACAACGCTGGGGAGACTCTCCTGCCGAGCAAGCTCGAACGACTGCCGCATCCAGGTAATGACGGCTTCGTTCCGCTCGACGAACTCCAGACGGGGCTCGGCGTCTGGGCCTCGGTTGTTGCCTCCACCGACCACGTGCAAGGTGACGTAGAGGTCACCGCCGAAGCGCCAACGAACGTTCTCCCGGAACTTCTCGTACCCGGGACTACTGTTCTGGCGCTCGAGCGGTAGCTTGCGGCCGCCGAGAGATTCGTCCCCCTGCGTAAACACGGCTCTGAGGTTCTCGAGCTGTTCCATTGGATCAAGGCCTGCGTTGTCACACTCGAGCCATTCGTTGTCGCCGGGAGTGTAGAAGACGGGGTGGCCGATGGCCTCGAACTCCGCATAGCGCTCGGCGTAGACCGAATCGGCACAGACCCGGGAGCTGTTCGTGTCGCCAACGTGAACCACGAACGCCACTTCGGCTTCATCGATCTATTGCAGGACAGCCGCGTACTGCGCGGCCACGAACTCGGGAGGGAGCGACGTGCCGGGGTCGGCTAATAGGGCATGTCGCCGACAAGCGCGAATTTGTAGCTCTCCCCGACTCGAGCCTCCGGACCTTCCTGTGACACGCAGCCACCGAGCCTGAGTATGACGAGCGCAAGGAGACCGACCGTCGGTGGCATAGTTAGAGTTTTGGCCAATCTTCTCACTTGCATATCCTCCATATCCGCAAAAATGCCCGGATGGACATTCTATGCTGTTGTACGGCCTAGTCGAAAAGACTGCTGCCATCGCGGCCGTGGCCGGAGATCGCGAGCGAGCCCACGCCACTCTTTGGACGTCTGCTCCGCGCGCAAAGCTCCTTCACCCAGCCCGGTACTGGCGAGTTGTCCGTCGTCGGCTCAATTTGACAGCACCCACGCAGTCCAAACATGCAGCCTTGCATCATGCAAGGGTACATGATGAGCTCATGCCAACGCGGGCCGTGGGTCGGCAGAAATCCAGAATAGGCGCACGGCTATAGCAGACTATAATTCGCCGCTATGAGACGATTCGCGCCACTCTTCGGATGTCTGCTACTCGCGCAAAGCTCCTTCGCCCAGCGCTCCTTGAACGAGATCTTCGATGCGGGCTTCATGCTCGAAGACCGCAACAGCGACGGCGTTATCGACTTCGTCAACGCGGAGCTCGTTCTCGGCGACGATCCGTCGCCCTTCGTCGTGGCCGCCGCTTCGGACATCGCCACGCGCCTCGGTTTCGAAACGATGGCGATGAACCTGCCTTTTACGGCTCAACAGCAAGGCGTGGGCATCGCCGTCGGAGTCGAAGCGGCATCAGCGATCGGCATCGACCTCGACGGCATCCGTGTGGGCGAAGGCTTGATCACGACCGCGGTCGTTCTAGGGCGTGAATGGCTCGTGGTCACGGGCTCCGAGGATTCTGGAACACGCGCGGCAGCCACAGCACTCTCGGGACGTCTGCCACACCTCTGGGACCGCGAGGGCGCAACGCTCCACGACGTGATCGCCGACATTCGCGCGACGCTCGCCGAGGAGGTCATCGAGCCTGAGGACTTACGCATCACACGCGTTGTCGTGGGAAATGGGCAGCTCCAGGAGCTTCACGTGTCTCTCGACGTGCCCGAGACCCAATTGCCTATCGCGCGGCGCGCGATTCTCGACAGCTCGCCGTCCTATGAAGGAGTCGAGACCTTCGTGATGCGTCTCGCCGGTGCGGAAGTGCGCTTCCCGCGACAGCCGACCGAGCGCGAAAGCGGCCCCATCCCGGCACGGCCGGGTTCGGGCCCAAAACGTGAGCTCGACCTCTCGAACCTCTACACGCCGGACGGCATGCTCGGCGACAGCGACACTAATCTCATCGCGGACCGCATCGACGTCGTGTTGAGTCCGGCCTATGGGAACGCAAGAACGCTCGACTTGGCGGCGCGCCTCGGGCTCGAGGCCACGGGCATGTCCGTTCCCATCGTTCGCCTTCCGGGCGAGATCCAAGAACCTTCAGACGAGCCGACGCTCGTTCTCATCGGCGATCATCCTCTCCTCGACGAAAAGACCATTCCGAAGATCGAGCTCGAGCGCGGCGAAGGTGTCGTTCGCGTCGTTCCCAACGCGTTTGGCCCGAAGGGCGCTGTAATCGTCTCGGGCAGCGACGATGCCGGGACCGACCGCGCGCTCGAACAAATCGCCGAGCGCTTTCCGAATATCTGGGAACGTGGGAAGGACCGCACTACGATCGACGACGTCGAAATGGATCTCTGGCGCTTTTTCTCCGGTCGCTCACCCGCAGGCCAGGCGGCGATAGCGCTCTACAAGCTCGACAAGCTCGTCACGGAACTCGACGAGGAAAAGCTCACTCGAGCCAAGGTCACCGTTTCCCTCGAGAAGCCTCCCGCCGGTTTCGAGAACCTTATCCGAGAGCATGCCGCGGCGCTCGGCACGGAGGCACTCGAGATCGTCATTGACGACCGCGACGTGCAGAATGCGGCGACGATCTTCGAGGAGCGATTCGAAGTCCCTTCCGAAGTGGACGCGTTCTGGCGTCTGTTCCGCGAACGAGTGTTGCCGCGGGCTGGAGGCCGCCCCGTGATACTCGAGGCGCGGCTTTCCGAGCCGATCGAGGTTCGCGAGCGCATCGCTGAGGAAGTCCGTCGCGAGCTCGGGCGGGACGCCGATGTGCAGATTCTCTCTGCCTTCAAGCAAGGCTATAGCTGGCTCTACGACAGAGTGCGGCCGAAGCTCGAGGGTAAGAACGTCGACGCGATCACCATTCACTTCGCGCGCTACGCCCCGCCCGACGAGTGGCGCCAACAAGCTATGGGAACACCTCTACGCTGGCTTCAGGAAGCTTTCCCTATCGACGAGATCCTCGCTCGTGAGCTTGCTCTACCCGTGGAGAAAATTCGTTTCGAAGCGGCGCCGGAGGACGCGCCGCCCTACGAGGTGGTCGCTACGGCCGCGGATGGCAGCGAGATCTTGCGCGAGACCTTTCGTCCGAAGCTCGTCCTCCGCCCGTACCTCGACCGCTTTCGCGACTACGAGATGGTCAACGTCACGACCGGTTGGCTTTCGGCCACCGCCGGCGGTGAGACACTCGTCGACACCCGCATTGTTACGGACGCGGAAAGTTTCTGGGATCACTTTCAGTCCCAAACGATTCCGAAAATGTACGACTACATCATGGCGCTCCATGACGGCAATCCTCGCGGGGACGGCCGGGACGCCCCTTATTTCGGCGAGCTCACCGTCGAGCTGACCCTGAGCGAGCCGCACTATCTTCTCAACCTCGACAAAGAGCTCATCTCCACGATGGACGCGCTCCACGAGGACATCTATTTCACGACGCTTTTGTTCTACCGCATTCTCGGCCGCAACGCGCGCGGCGACGAGCTCACCTATCCCGGCCGCGTCATCCCCATCATGCAACCAAAGAGTGATGGGGAGGCCGGAAACGCAAGCATACGCTTCACCGGCTTCGCGACCAGCCGCCCCGCTGTCGTGATCGAGTACGAGAACGCGAGCGGAGCCGAGCGCGAGGTGCGCCGCAATATTCCGAAAGTCGAGATGGATCGCCCGAAAGCGCTGACGGCGCACGTGCGTGCAGGCGAGCCGGGCCTGACGCGCCTCGAGCTCCGCGTGAAGGTCGACACGCAGCACAACGAGCGCGCGGAGCTTTCAAAACGCACGCGGTCCGAGCACGTAGACGAGCACATCCTCTCCGCCGAGCAAGTCATCGCCATGGTCGAGCACTTGAGCGCGCTGCGGGCGGCGGGCCTCTACGAGGACGCGCTCGCTTATCACCGGCTCGAGGCAATCGCTGTTCGCGCTGGCTGGGAGCACAAGATCGACTGGGAGAACGAGCCAGTCGTCGAGCTCGCCGCTAATGGAAGCCCGGTGCCCTTTCCCGACATCCACCGCTTCACGGTCCGTCCAGGGGACGGAAAACTCGTGCAGTGGGACACGCCCATCCCGCCGCCTGAGGCCTACGGCATCCTCGCCAAGATGTCGCGCTTCGATGAAGCCACCGTGTACAAGATGGGCGAAAGCTATCTCGGGCAGGACATCTGGGCGATGGACCTCATGCCTCCCGTCGAGGCCTCGCACATCTCGCAGTACAAAGCCACGACGCTGAAGCCGACCGTCATCTACTCGGCGCGTCAGCACGCGAACGAAGTCTCGTCGACCTCCCACGTGTTGAAGCTCGCCGAGCTTTTACTCACCGACCCGGAGCATCGCAAGAAGCTCGACAAGGTCAACGTTGTGATCCATCCGATCACCAACGCCGATGGCGCCCAGCTCGCTTTCGACCTCTACGAGAAAACCCCGGAGCTCATTCTGCACGCGGGCTACCTCGCTTCGCTCGGGATGGACGTTACCAGAGACGGCAACCGCCCGATGCCCATCTACCCGGAATCCACCATCCGCCGGCGACTATGGGAAAAGTGGCTTCCCGATATTTTTTTGAACCCGCACGGCTATCCATCGCACCAACTCGTGCAGCTCTTCTCTGAATATACGGGGCTCGTCCGCCGCGGCCGTATCACCGAGCGCAACTGGAGCATGAACAAGGGTTGGTTCATCCCCGGCTTCAGCTATACCGACGACGCTCGCTTTCCGAGGCACAAAGAAGCGGCGTTCCAGATTCGCGACTACATTACGAAGGCGATCAACGCGGCCGAAGACGTTTACGCGATGAACCAGAGGAACTACGACCGCTATCGCCGCTACGGCGCCGACTTCGACGATCAAGAAGTCTACAAGCTTCCGATGGAGAACGAGGTGATGATCCACACTTCGATCAAAGGAACCCCGCCACCCCGTCCGGGCGTCCAGAGCCGCGGCTACAACCCCAAAGTCACGATCTGGAGCGGCTCGACAGAGGCTCCGGACGAAACGGCACATGGTGACTGGATGAAGCTCGTCGCCACGGCCGGCCTGGCATGGGACAAAGCGATCTTGCAATATCTCGTCGACGGCGATCATCGGATCGAGCGCACAGGCACTGAGTTCTGGGGTGGCGTGAGCTTGAGCATAGACCGGCCGCGACCGCCGAAGCCTCCCGATGAGCCTGATGAGCCTGATGAGCCTGATGAGCCTGATGAGCCTGATGAGCCTGATGAGCCTGATGAGCCTGATGAGCCTGATGAGCCTGATGAGCCTGATGAGCCTGATGAGCCTGGGGAGCCTGATGAGCCTGGGGAGCCTGGGGAGCCTGATGAGCCTGGGGAGGACGACCCGCAGCTCTAAATCTCGCGGACGAACATCATCCGGTGTCCGTCGATCGTGCGGATGCCGAACTCGCGCATGCCCCAGGGCTCGCTGCGGAGCTCTTTGATGATGGACACGTCGTTCGAAACAAAGTCGCGGTGAAGCGCGTCTACATCGTCCACTTCCAGATAAGCGAAATAGGAGTGGTTGCCCAGCTCTTCGGGCGAAAGAGCGTCGGGCACTCCCTTGCCATGATGAAGGAGCGGTCTCGCAGGAAGAAACGTCAACCCGGATCGCTGATTTCGCGAACTTCGAACCCTAAAGCGTTACGGTAGAAGCGCGCGGAGCGCTCGAGGTCGTGAACGGCAATGACGTAGCGCGCGTGCCTAATCACGTCTCTCTCTACGGCGCTTCGACTTTGTTCTCGATGCGCTCGAGCGCCTTCAAGTAGACGCGATAGCGTTCAAGTCCGCGTCGGTCAAGAACGGGCAGCCTTGGGTGACGAACTCTCCCATGAGTCCTGCATCGTCACCGTCCGGCTTGAAGCTCGTCTGCATTCTGTCTGTTGGCAAGCCCCTGAGCCCGCCCTTTCAATACTCTTCTTTGATTTTATGGATGCTGGACGGGTCACCGTCATTCGCACGAATGAACTCACGCGCGTATTGGCTGTTATGCAGCCCTAGCGCATAGGCGCCAGTTTCCGACGTCTTTGCCGCCTCCTCGCACCAAAGACGCAGATTCTTCTCGTCACTACGCTCGGCGTCTTTACCGAACATCTCGGCGAACCCCGATCCGCGATAGGTCAGGACGGGCCACCCATCGTCCGGACAAATGGGAGTGCTTCGCGCTGAAGAAAAAACTGAGAAACCAAGACAGTGACGAATATGAAGACGGCAAACATGATGAGGAGCTGAATAATAATCCATCCCATAATGGAGAAGCCGAATGCGGCAATCCAGCCTCCCACAGCGACGACAGCCCCGACCGCCATAGAGATACTCATCGACGTATCGTCGACCTTCGCGTGCCGGGCGCATCGCCGGCAGATGGGGTAGGATGCCATCATGCGCTCGTCGTCGTCGCGCGCCTCTGTGGTGGTCTCAGCGATGCGCTGCCGGCAAGCACACCCTTTCGGCCATTGCACGATACCTGGCGTAAGCCAGACGACGATGTACCAGTCTTTGTAATCCACAGCCGCAGCGGCCGTGGCCCACCGAGCGTTCATGGCGACCTAGTGCGTCCCGTCGCCGCCGGGACGCATTGAATTCAGTTTTTGAGCGGTATAGAGATAGTCTAAAACAAGGGAGGCGAGATTGGAATCCATCAGCTGGTGGGCGAAGGGGCTGGTCTTCGAGAACTGCAACTGCCAGCTCGTATGCCCGGGCCACACACACTTCGACCAACAGTGCACGCATGAGCGCTGCAAGGGCTATTGGGCGATCGTGTTCGAGGACGGCGAGGTCGGTACGACGCGCCTAGCCGGGAGCCGCGTCGTCATCGCCTATGACACGCCGCAGCGCATGATGGCAGGCGGCTGGACGCAAGTGATGATCGTAGACGAGGAGGCTAGCGAGCCGCAGCGTGACGCCATCGAGAACATCTTCACGGGAAAGATCGGCGGACCATGGGAAATCCTCGCGCGCTTCGTCGAAAGACGCCTCCCGACACGCTTTCTTCCCATCGAGATCACGTCGGAGCCTACGCGCAAGAAAGTAACGATCCCTGGTCTGTTTCAATCGGTCGTACAGACGATCCGCGGACGGTGACCGGAGCGAGCCTGTCCGCTTCAAGAACATCTTCAACCAGATCCACAACCCCTCTCAGGTCCTCAGTCGGGGCGAGTCCCAATATGATGACGGGACCATCCGCTTCGACATGGCCAAGACCCACGGGCTCTGGTCTGAGTTCTCGTGGCAGCACGAGCCGGCCTATTCGTGACGAAGCGCAAGCACGGGATCGACCCTGGCCGCGCGGCGGGCGGGGAGATAGCTCGCGAGTAGCGCCACCACGGCGAGCACAGCGGGGCCGACGGTAAACGTCAACGCGTCGGTCCGCGCCACCCAGAAGAGCAGACTTTCCATGAAACGCGTGAGCCCGAACGCAGAGGCAAGACCGAGCACAGCACCCACCGCCATCAGCAGCATGCCTCTAGAGACGGACCATCCGAGGACGTCCGAAGCGTTCGCGCCAAGGGCCATACGGATCCAGATCTCATGGGTGCGCTGGCGGACGGTATAGCTCATGACGCCATAGAGGCCGATGGCCGCAAGAGCTAGGGCCGATAGCGCAAACACTACGAGGAGCGTAGTGACCACGCGCGGCTCGGCCACGGTGTCAGCGAGCACGGCGTCCATAGTCGTTACGTTCGCGACCGCAAGCCCTGGATCGATATCCCGAACAGCGCTCCGGATCGTGGGCGCCAGGTCTTCCGGGCTCCCGCTCGTGCGCACCAACAGGTTCATGAAGCGCATCGGAAGTTGCGCATAAGGGAGGTACATAGCAGGACGTGCAGCTTGATCCAGGCCGAAATGTTTCGTGTCGAAAACGACGCCGACGACGCGCCGGGACGCGCCGCCGAAGCGGACCGTGGACAAGAGCGGGTCTTCGTTGGGCCAATAGCGCGCGGCCGCCGCCTCGTTGATCAGAACGACCTGCGGCGCTTCGGCGTCGTCACCATCGCGAAAGAGGCGGCCCCGTGCGTGTCGCATCTTCATCGTCTCGAAATAGCCGGGACTCACCGGTCGATACCAAGCCACCGGTGTCTGCCCCGGCCGCGGCGGCGGGCGTCCTTCGATGAGGAATCCGGCATCCGCATCGGCATTCGCCATCGGGAGTACGTAGATGACCCCAGCGCCTTCGACGCCGGGGAGCGCCTCCACGCGTGCGATCATCCGGTCAACGAAGGCCGTGCGCGCCGGACGTGCATCATAGGCAGGCCCGAGGAGGTTGAGCTGCGCGGCAAGCACGCCCCTCGTATCGAAACCCGGGCCCACCTGCATGAGCGATGCGAAGCTCCGGATGAGAAGGCCCGCGCCCACGAGCAACGCAAGGGCCATCGCAACCTCGAAGACGACGATCGCCGAGCGAAGTCTTTGGGACCCGCCGCTCGAACCTCTTCCGCCTTCTTTCAGACAACGGTGAAGATTGGGCTTCGAGGCGGAAACGGCCGGAACCAAACCAAAAGCGAGGCCCGTTAGCACCGCGACGACGAGCGTAAAACCGAACGCATGGCCGTCCACGGTGACCTCGCGAAGCGCGGCACGTTTTGCGGTACGAGCGACAAAAGAAAATCTACGCCCCAGAGCGCCAGGACCAATTCCATCGAGCTTCCAAGTACCGCGAGCAGCATGCTCTCCGTCAAGAACTGGCAGAAGAGCCTCCAGCGGCTCGCGCCCATCGCGATCCGCGGCGCATGCCAGCATGAGGCTCGCGACGTTGGCGCAGGCAATGAGCAGAACGAGCCCCACGGCGCCGAGGAGCACCCAAAGGGCCGCGCGCATGTCGCCCACCACATGCTCGTGCAGCGGCACGAGGTTCACTCCAATGCCGAGATTCTCTTCTGGATATTCCTGCTCGAGCCGCGCGGCGATCGTGCTCATGTCGGAGTGAGCGACATCGAGGCTTCCTACTTCCTTCAGACAGGCGATAACGCGTAGAGTGACACAGCCTCGGCCGCACGAGTTGGAACGATCGATCTGGAGCGGCGCGAATATCTCGGGCTTCGAGACAATGGGAAAGTCCAGCTCGGGCAGCATGACTCCAATGACGGTCACCGGCTGACCGTCGAGCGTAAGCGTCACGCCAAGCACGTCGGGGGAGCCACCAAAACGGCGTTGCCACAAAGAATGCGCGAGCACTACGACGAGCTAGGTGTTCGCCGCATCCTCCTCGGCACGGAACCCTCGTCCCAACAAAGGTTCGATGCCGAGAATTATGAACGCGTCATGAGAGGCGACGACGCCGCTCAGCTGCTCTGGTTCGTTCGCCCCCGAAAGCGTCGGTCCCCATCCGCCGTGGGCAAACATTCTTTCGAAAACCTCGTTTTGCTCGCGCCAGTCGAAAAAGTTGGTCCGGCGACGCCCATTCGGTTGCGGGCCCATCGACCCGCGTGTGGTCCTGCCAGACCATGACGAGCTCGTCAGGTGCGTAATAAGGAAGCGGCCGAAGGAGTACGCCTTAACAACGCTGAAAACAGCCGTCGTGGCACCGATGCCGAGCGCGTGAGTAAGGGCAGCCACCACGGTCGTACCGGGTTTGTGGAGTAGTAGACGAAAACCGTAGCGGATATCGGATATCAGGGTCTCCATAACGAACCGGTGTTAGCAAGCGTGATGCCAGGTGGAGAATCCTTGCAAATGACTGTGTTAAAACGACTCACGACCTCATTCAGCTCTCTACGAGGCGTCCGGAGCCGGACCCTCGTCATCCCAGTAGCGAACGTCGCCCTGCTCAAACTGAAGATGAAATCCCATTTCAAAATAATCTTGAAATTGAGTATCATTTTCAATTACGATCAATCGTGCACGGAGACATCAGGAGGCAGCAAGCCATGTTCCGCACCTTTTTCACCGCCGCGACGCTCACCGCCTTATTGGCGGCCAACCCGCTCGTCGCGCAGGACGATCCCAGCCAGGAAGAACAGGAAGATATTTCGCTCGAAGAATCGATCGAGAAGGCGACGCTCCGCATCCGCGAACGGGTAATGGTCGTCGGCACCGAAAAAGCGCTCGAGACGATCCCGGGCGCCGCCTATGTCCTCGAAGGCGAGGAGCTCGAGCAACTGAAACACGGTCTCGACGACATCCATCACATGCTCCGGCAGATCCCGGGCATCATCATCCAGGAGGAAGAGGGTTACGGGCTGAGGCCCAATATCGGCATGCGCGGAAGCGGCTCCGAGCGGAGCGCGAAAATCACGCTCATGGAAGACGGTGTGCTCATCGCGCCGGCGCCGTATACCGCGCCGGCCGCCTATTACTTCCCCATCACCGGACGCATGGAGTCCATCGAAGTCCGCAAAGGCTCGAGTCAAATCAAGTTCGGCCCACGGACGAATGGCGGGGCGCTCAACCTCGTCTCGACGCGCGTTCCCACGAGTCTCCGCTTGAGCGCGGACCTCGCCTTCGGTCAGAACAATACCGGCAAAGCCCATATCTACCTCGGCGATAGCTACAGCAATGTCGGGTGGCTCTTCGAGACCTATCAACTTCGGACGAACGGTTTCAAACAGCTCGACGGCGGCGAACGCACGAGCTTCTACGTGCAAGATTACGTGGGGAAGCTCCGCCTCAACACCTCCCCGAGCTCACGCATCTTCCAATCGCTCGAGCTGAAAATCGGCGCGGGCGCCGAGAGCTCCGACGAGACTTATCTCGGGCTGACGGACGAAGATCTTGCGGCGAACCCCGTAAGGCGCTATGCCGCTTCGCAGCCAGACAACATCCAGTGGGACCACCAGCAATTTCAAGCGCAGCACTTTCTCGCCGTCCCGAACGGGATCGACGTGACCACGACGTTCTATCGCAACAACTTCGCGCGCAACTGGTACAAGCTCCAGAGCATTCTCGGTACCGGCCTCGCAAACCTTTTCGACGACACCGAAGCGCATGCAAGCGCGCTCGCCATCGCCAAAGGCGACTCGAGCAACCCCGGCGATCTGAAAGTACGGGCCAATAACCGCGAGTACTACTCGCAGGGCGTCCAGACAGTGGCAGGCTTCAGCGTCTCGGGCCACCGCTTCGAGCTCGGCTTCCGCTATCACGAAGACGAGGAAGACCGCTTCCAGCACGAAGACGGCTACCAGATGATCGATGGCCGCATGAACCTGACGAGCTCGGGTGCTCCCGGAAGCCAGACGAACCGCGTCAGCGACGCCCGCGCTTTCGCCTTTTTTGCCCAAGACCAAATCCAGTTCTCTCGATGGACCTTCGTCCCTGGGATCCGCTACGAATCCATCGACATGACGCGCACGGATTACAGCAAAGCCGATCCGAACCGCACCGATCCTTTGCGCGTCCGAGACAACCACGTCACGGCGGTCATTCCCGGTGCCGGTCTCACATATCGCCTGAGCCCCCGGATGAACCTGTTTGGCGGCATTCACAAAGGTTTCAGCCCTCCTGGTCCCGGCGCGGACGCGTTCACCGAATCCGAAGAGAGCGTAAATTACGAGTTCGGCTTTCGCGGACAACGCAGTGCTCTTACAAGCGAGCTCGTTATCTTCTACAACGACTACAGCAACCTTTTGGGAGCGGATACTCTGTCATCCGGCGGCGAAGGCGAAGGAAACCTCTTCAACGGCGGGGCCTCCCGCTCGATGGGGCTCGAAGCAACGCTCGCCTATGATTTTGCCAAGCTCGCTCCGGGCCGATATCGTTTCCCGACACGCTTGTCCTATTCGCTGACGGACGCCGTCTTTTTGACGAGCTTCGAAAGCGCCTACGAGCCGTGGGGAGACCTGCAAGCCGGTGACGCGCTTCCCTATCTGCCACGTCATCAGCTTTACGCCTCCTTCGCCGTCGAGGAAGATGGCTGGATGTTCGGCGTCAACGTGAATCACGGCGCACGCATGCGCACCGTCGCTGGCCAAGGGCCCATTCCGAAAGGCCAAGGCACCGATGCCTATCTCGTGGTGAACGTTTTCGGCGAGCTCGACATCACACAAGACCTGCGCGTTTTCGCGAGCGTTCAAAACCTCACGAACAACGCCTATATCGTGGCGCGTCGCCCTGCCGGCGCGCGACCCGGTTTGCCCCGAACGGCGATGGTTGGCATCAAGCTCCGCCTCGACGCTAGGTGAACCCTACGGGGAGAGGTAGCGGCGGAGCGACGGCGAGCGCATCTTCCACAAGAATCCGTCGTAGTAAAAGTGGACGAGCGACTGGTAGACGCTCCAGTAAAACCCCCAACGTTCGACCGTCGTGCCGAGAAAGATCGGGTTCGTCGCCTCGGGCACGATCAAGTAGCCCCAAAAGCGCACCAACAGATAAGGTACCGTGATGCCGACAGTGAAGACGGCGTAGGCTAGCCAAGGACGCCGGAGCACGCGCCCAAGCGCGGGGTCGTGCGCGAGAGGCTCGCGGCGAAAGCGAAGAGCAAAACGGGCACGTCGAAGCCGATACTTTCTTTTCTGGGAAGAATGCCCGGCTCGTAGGCAAGCAAGAGCTGCGAGAGCCAAGCGGCGAACAACAGTCCCGCGAAGCCTCCCACCGCTGTAAGAACCAGACTCTCCACTATTTGTTGCTGGAGCAAGCGACTTCGGCCAGCCCCGAGTGCCTGCCTCTCCGCCATTTCGCGCTCGCGCCCCATGGCCCGAACGAGCAAGAGGTTGGCGATGTTGGTGCACGCAATGAGCAGCACGAGCCCGACGGGCGCAAAGGCGATGAAGAGCGGAACCTCCGCATCGCCAACGATGTGCTCTCGCAGCGGCTGGACTTTCGCCTCCCAACCGCTATTCGTCGCGGGAAAAGACTTCACAAGTGCTTCGGCAAAGCGACCCATCTCGGCCTGAGACGCGCTGAGCCCAACGCCTTCCGCCAGGTGTCCGATGACACGAAAGTCACGCTCCTCTCCGCCGAAGGCCGATTGCTCGTACTGCTCGAGATAGCCGACGGGTCGCCACAGCTCGGCGCGCCGCGACGGCACGTCCGTATCCGCGGGCATGACCCCGATAATCGTGACCGGCCCGTCATCGAGGTTCACGGACCGACCGAGCACCGATGGGTCGCCTCCGAAGACACGCTGCCATAGGCTGAAGCTCAACAGCACGACGCGGCCGGGACCCGGGATCTCGTCTTCTGGCTCGAAGCCGCGGCCAAGCGCGGGCTGGATACCGAGCATTCCGAACAAGTTTGCCGACACCGCCACCGATTCGACGCGCTCCACGTGACCGGGCTCTTGGAGCGTCCATGAGCGCCAGCCATGGAAGGCCATCTTGTCGAAAGTGCGGCTGTTCTCACGC
>Ga0310121_10000325_pt1 | contig 52626 bp, 38 predicted proteins | sample CB27_Tmax_986_MG_FD_203504 | JGI IMG/M metagenome (GOLD analysis project Ga0310121, IMG submission 203504) | Marine microbial communities from Western Arctic Ocean, Canada - CB27_Tmax_986 | ecosystem: Environmental > Aquatic > Marine > Oceanic | place: Canada: Western Arctic Ocean | collected... | reverse complement strand
ATAAGGTCCCGTGTTCGTGTTATAAGGTCCCGTGTTCGTGTTATAAGGTCCCGTGTTCGTGTTATAAGGTCCCGTGTTCGTGTTATAAGGTCCCGTGTTGTAGACAGCCGTATTTTGACCCGGATACGGAACGTTTGGTGCCAGTGTTGTCGGATAAGGCGTGTTGGTAGCCGGACCAGTTGACGAAGCAACCGCAGCGGTCGGACTTGTTGGACCCGTCGATGACGGAGGCACTGGGCTGGTGGATACAGAAGGCAAAGGAGGAGAATTCAAAGCCAAGGAAGACTCGGGTGTTTTCTTGTCATCACGGTTGAGCCACTTCATTCCGGGTAACTTGCTGAGTCTGAGACTCGGGGTTGGCAACTTACCCAGGCGAGAGCTACTGCAGCCTGTCATGACAATCGTGGTTCCACAAACCGCAACGACGAAAACGAGGGTCCAGTTCGTTCGATAGATTTGCATCTCTTAGTCTTCCTTGACGTGAGTTTGTAGAAAATGGTCAGACCTTGGTAAACACGCCACAAGTCCGCACACCACTTTTCGAGGTTTGAATCGTCATGATTTGATGAAAATTGACCATGCCCCGGTCAATTCTTAAGGGCTGCTGTCCAACACAACTGGCACCCCGAAATATCGCTGCGGAACACCGGCGCGTCGTTACATCTACTATAAAGGTTTCGGATGAACTAATCCGTAGACCTTAGCTTAACCGAACAAGATACAAATATTCACTTGCACGATTAGATTCACATTGCTGCGCGGCAGATCATAAAGTCGGGCCATGGACGGGTCAACGTCATCTTGGCGCAAAGCTAGCCCTGGATGCAACACTGGCAACGTCAAAGACAGTTTGTGAACGACCGCAGCTTAACCGCCAGCCTCTGTGTAGCGACGTTCTACTTCATCCCAGTTGATTACGCTGAAAAATGCGGCAACGTAGTCTGGCCGGCGATTCTGGTAGTTCAGATAGTAGGCGTGTTCCCAGACATCCAGTCCTAAGATGGGAGTGCCAGCGACACCGGCGACGGCTTCACCCATCAAAGGGTTGTCTTGATTGGCTGTGGAACCGACTGTCAGTTTACCGTTTTGCACGATGAGCCAGGCCCAACCACTCCCAAAGCGAGTTGCCGCTGCCGTGGAGAACGATTCTTTGAAAGCGTCCATCCCGCCGAGGTCCGATTCGATGGCAGCTGCCAATTGGCCACCTGGCTGACCACTTCCGGATCCCATGACAGTCCAGAACAGTGAATGATTAGCATGACCTCCACCGTTGTTCCTTACTGCACCGCGCTTGTCGTCCGGGACGGCACTCAAGTCCGAGATCACCTGCAATATGTCTTGTTCTGCCAGGGACGTACCTTCCAGTGCAGCATTTACTTTGGAAATGTAGGCCTGATGATGCTTGGTGTGATGGATTTCCATGGTGCGAGCATCGATATGAGGCTCCAGGGCATCGTAGGCATAAGGAAGATCGGGGAGTGAGTAAGCCATGGTCGTGATATCTCCGCTTGTGGTGCCGAAGTCGTTGTGAGTTTCCGGGTCTGTTCCCGTGTCAGTTTGATTTGAAACGATGTCTTGTTGGTTGCCCCGAAGGCGGGGGCAGACCTGCGAACATAACGCATCAAAAGAGATTTGACAATTGGCCGGAAGGAAGTCTGTCAGCCGACTGCGACTGCGAATGCTATGTGTTCCGGCTTGGAGAAGTTGGGTATTTTTGGAAGGGAATGACCAGATTGGACCTGCTGGGGCGGCGAATTGCCGGAAAGCAGAATGCCAAAGGGAGAAGGACGGAGAAGATGTCTGAAGCACCCCTGTGGATGACGTTCACTCCGTTACCCGCCACGATTCCCAGTGGACCGGAACTTTTCACTTCCGCAAAAGGCCAGTTCCGTTTGGTGAGCCCGTCAAACCACTTGAGACGAATTTTTTCTGAGAGGGTTTTCCTGGGCGACCAGATAAGACTTGAGACTGGCTAGTATCTGCTGTGCACGGTCTAGCGTATTTCTACGGCGGCGGTCTCGGTTCTTTTTTGGCCGGATCTTGACCAGGATCACCGTGTCTGCCGAATCGGGCGTTGCTTGGGGCACATCGACTTCTGGTGGTACGAAAGTGAGTTCGGTGAAGAACTGTACTGATCGATCCCCCCGACGCCGTTGGACTGTCGGTAGGCAGCTGTCGAGCGAAATGAGAACTCGATTTTCCTCCACAGAGACAATGTCGGCATCGTGATCGACCACAAAACCACTAAGCTTCTCGATGGCAACATTGGTGGGAACACTGGTTACCAGTGTTCTTTCGAGCAGAAGAGCCGGGCTGGTCTTATTCCACCAGCTGGACCACCAGCCAACATTTTGAGATTCGTCGTCTTCGTCAATCCCCGATCCCAGTTGCACGACGGTGTTACGGCCCATGCTTTTGGCTTCATAAACTGCGCGATCCGCCCGGCGCAACATCGTTTCAGGAGTGTCTCCTAGTTGCAGCTCTGTAACCCCAAAACTACACGTGATCGGTTTTGTGTCCAGTGCAGGGTGCCGAGTGCTTGCGCACTCCCGCCGAATTTCTTCTGCGCGAACAGCTGCAGTGGCATTGTCGCAGTCCCCACAGAGCATGACAAACTCTTCCCCGCCGTAACGCGCTGTAACATCGCCACGTCGAGAGCAACGTTTCAAGAGAGCGGCGAACGAGATCAGAACCTGGTCACCCGCTTGGTGGCCGTAAGTGTCATTGACCCGCTTGAACTTGTCCAAATCGCAGATGATCAAACTGCAGGGCTGGTGCCGCGTCAGGTGGTCTGCAACAAGTTTTCGAAATTCCTTGTCGAATTCGGCCCGGTTGTGCAGGGAGGTGAGTGAATCAAGAGTTGCCTTGCGGTGCAGGTGTTCGACACGTTCCTGTAAATACATTTCTGAAGACACGTCGCGGAAGACAATGGTCGCTCCGAGGACCACCCCGCTACCGTCGGTGACCGGGATGATGTGCATATCGACAGCCGTTCTCTTGCCATCTCGCCCTGCAATCGACATCCGTTGGTTTACATGATTTCCCGTGGAAGTTGCCTGGTAAACGGGGCAATTGTCAATGGTGATGTCTTCTTCGTTATCATCGCGAAGTTGTACCAGGGTGGGATTCCACGTTTTGTGGCGCATGCTGGGCATCGGCATACCCGTCAAGTGTTCGGCCGTGCGATTCCATCTCATGATCTGCTGGTTGGTGTCGACAAAAATTATTCCGTCCTGCAGGTTGTCGAAGAGTTTTTCGTTGAAGAGGGCCTCGGTTGAGGGGTCTTGTGGAGCAGAAGTCAACTGGCCCATACGCCAACGGGCGTTTGCCAGTTGAGGGTCAAGTTGCGAGATCCATCGTTGGGTTACCTCTTGAAGTAGCTGCGGATTGTCCAGAGCATTTCGATCGTAAAAGTCCTTGACCAGTTCTGGATCAAACTGGGTACCCGCGTTCTGGAACAGTTCCGTAAGGGCCCGCTCTCGTGAATATGCCCGACGGTAGACACGATCGCTGGTCATCGCATCAAAGGCGTCGACCACAGCGAGCATTCGGCCTCCCAGGGGAAGTGCTGCACCATTCCGATCAAACTCAGGATCAACTCCATTGAACCAGGCCGAAGAATAATAGACGTTGTCGATGATCGCCTGCGAGGCACCGAATGCGGTCAGAATGGAGAGACCGATATGCCGCTGTCGCTTGATCAACAACTGCTCTTTTTTCGCCAGGGGGGCCGGCTTTTGTAGTACGACGTCTGGAACACCAATCTTGCCGATGTCGTGCAAGAGAGCGGCAATTTCAATCTCTGATCGCACCTCTTCGGGGAACTTCTGGGCCAGCGCCCAAGCGGAACAGGAAAGTGCCACGCGGAGAGAATGGCTGGCCGTGGGGGCATCCTTGGCCTTCAGAGAGGTAAACAAAGCACTGGCCACACCCAGCTGAGCGATAACCAGTTGGTTCTCAACAGTGTGTTCCACACCAGTCTGGGAACCGACCGCTTTGGAGTTTACTTCAATCGCCGGCGTTTTTGCGGGATCCCGAACCGGGATTTTTCGAACGTCGTCCAACAACGAGTTCAACGCTGTCAGTTGCGCATCCAGGGCAGGTGAGGTGAGAGACTGACTGGAAGCTGCCACTTCCGCCGGTGTAGTCTGAGTTTCGTGCATGAATATAGATGTAGATACTGTCGTGGCTGGTTGTTGAAACCCGCAGTTTGATTCTTCCAACTTCCCTCAGGGTGTCCCCTCATCGGTCTGGCGGACGATTCTTTTCAAGGACCTTTTCTCTTGAAAACCTAGGCCAGTAAAGATTTAGGGTCAAACAGGTTAGCGGAACAGGAATGCGCGGTATGCACACTATGACCAGAAGCTCATGACGAAGATTCCGGATTTGAGGACTCCTGTTGGACCGTTTTGCCAGCAACTGCCATGTCAATCGGAAATGGTGGCAGTCTCGTCACTGATAGCAAATTCCGTGGGGCGATTTCCGGCCCGCTGGCCCGGTTGTAAAAATAGTCCGTTGCTAGAGTTTCTCTGATCCTTACACGTGGTAGGCACGTCCAGGTTTATCAGCCGGATAACAACGGACTTCTTATACCAAGACCTGAAAATGCCGATGTGGTATTAGTCTGCCGTCAGTAGTATTGTTAGTCAGTCATGGATGGAGATCTCTGTCCCCCCGACTCTCCCGAGTTGGATACAGAACGTCGACTGATTCCGGGTAAGAAAATTGAGAAGTTGTTGATTCGGCTGATCGAAAATGGAATTTCGGCACAGTGGAAACGGGGCGGTTCGTCGTCGACGGGTTTTACTCGACGACAATTCTGCTGCCAGCTCTAATAAATCCACACCAAACAAATCAAAGAGACAGGCTGGATCTGCATTGAAATATGCTGAAGCGGCTCGGGCGGATTGCGAAGCACGGATATCCGATTTGATTCCGATCCGCGTCTACTCACTGCTATGCTGGTTTTTAGGGGGATTCTCGCTCGTCACCGGTTTGGTGGTGCTTCACGGTTATCGTCTTCAGTGGTCACATTACCTGGGCACCGCTTGCCTGAATATTTTGGACCTGACCCAACAGCCGAATTTGGCAACCTGGTTTTCGACTGTCGCGCTGGCTGTGGCATCATTCACAGCCGTGTTGATCTACAAAATCCGTCGCCACCGTGTGGATGACTATCGAGCCGGTTATCGAATCTGGATCTGGGCAGCCGGTTTTCTTTTGCTCGCCAGTGTGAACACGGTTGCAGGGTTGGAAGTTGTGACACGAGGAATAGCTCTTCATTTGACAGGTAGCCTGATTTGGGGGGACGGGTATGTCTGGTGGGTCCTGCTGGTCGTGGCTGCGTTCATCCCCTTGGCCTGTTTGTTGGCCTTGGATCTCCGCCGCAGTCCGGGGGCGACACTGGTGTTGTTGTCAGCCCTGGGGTGTTATGGACTCGCAGTGTTGCTGAGGATGCGGATCATCGTGCCCGGAGACGTTCAAGCCCAGTCAGTTGTGATGTCAGTTGCCACATTTTTAGGGCATTTGATGATCGTGATGGGACTATGGATTTTTGCTCGCAGCGTCTATCTCGGTGCGCAAGAAAAACTGCCCTTGGAGAAAACAGAGGGTGTGACGAAAAATCGAGATTCCGCAACGAAATCCAAGCCGGGTATTAAGAACCACAATCAGGAAAAGCATCTTCAGGAAACGTTTCAAACATGTAAAACTGATTTGGAAGTGACGACGGACACAGACGAGGTTCATGAAGATCTGGTCGATTCGTTCGACGCGGCAACGACGCAGGGCAAGCGACTTTCGAAAGCTGAGCGGCGTCGGTTGCGCAAACAACAACGACGCCAGAACACGGCAGCGTAGAATCCAGGGTTCCGACCAGTCCACTCGACGCCACGGAAATCCGTCTCATGGATCTGCACTTGAAAGGGACGGATGGCTAGTGTCTAGTAGTGGATCTTCGACCGTCCGATAGCAACGAGGACGACGGCAGCGAGTTTCCCGGAACTCGTTTGGCGCAGCGTTCAGGTCATTTGATTCTGCCCGGTCGCCTTGTTAAAGACCACCCGCACCAAAGTCCACTTGGCCAGCATGATCCGAACTCGATTTGCTCCCAGTCCAACTGGATATCTTCACATTGGCGGTGTTCGTACTGCGCTGTTCAACTGGCTTTTTGCCAGAGGGTGCGGTGGACAATTTGTGTTGCGGATTGACGACACCGATCGGCAACGCAACGTCAGTGAAGCTTTACAGCCCATTCTGGATGGTTTTCGTTGGCTAGGAATTGAATGGGATGAAGGGCCCGGAGTGGGAGGAGCAAACGGCCCTTATTACCAGTCGGAGCGGAGCGAACTCTACGCGGCCGCCGTTCAGGTCTTGCTCGAAAAAGGTGCCGCCTACCGAGATTACTCGACCACTGCGGAGGTTCAGGCAGAGCGAGAGGCGGCCGAACGGGAGAAGATGCGTTTTGCATACAGTCGGCGTTGGATGGCTGAAACAGATGCCCAGGCCACGCAATTTGAAAACGAAGGGCGGCAGGCCGTCGTCCGGCTCAAGATGCCACGTGAAGGCCAGTGCCAGTTTGAAGACCGGATTCGTGGAGAGGTGTCTTTTTCATGGCGTCAGGAACAGGACCACGTTATCCAGCGTACTGACGGGACATGTCTGTATCATTTGGCGAGTGTCGTAGACGATCACGAGATGCGGATTTCACATGTCATTCGTGCCGAAGAGCATTTGTCCAACACTCCCCGTCAAATTTTCATCTCGCAGTCTCTCGGATACGAGTCACCTGAGTATGCCCACCTGCCTTACGTGGCTGAGCCAGGAGGCAAGAGCAAGATTAGCAAACGCAAACTGAACAAATATTTCAAGAATCAAGATTTTAAAAAGCTTTACGAACAGGGGGCGGCCATCGCTCGTGCTGTCGGGCTGGAAAACACTGCAGAAACCTTCAATCCGGTCATCATCGATTTTTATCAGAAAATAGGGTATCTGCCGGAAGCGGTGATCAACTACCTCCTGCTGTTGGGGTGGTCACTGGATGATCAGACTGAGGAGTTCAACCGGGAGGAGATGTTACAGCATTTTTCCTTGCAGCGCGTTGTGAAGTCGCCCGCCAGTTTCGATCCTCTTAAATTATTGGCGTTTCAAGAGCGTTACATGCGAAAACTCCCCATGAAACAAAAGGTGTCTTTTGTGCTGCCGTTTCTCCAGCAAGCCGGACGGATCAGTACCCCGCCACCCTGTGAGATCGGTTCTCACGTCGGGAAGGTTCTCGAAGCTGCCGGAGATCGGGTCAGGGTGGCAGGGGACATTCTTCAGTTTGATGAATTCTTTGTAAATGATGAAGATTTAGAATACGACGAAAAATCCTTTGAGAAGCGGGTTCGAAAACCGGAAAAGGCTGCCGAGCTTTTGAACGCCATCAAACATCAACTGGGGTCTGTCGAACCGTTTGACGCTCCTGCACTTGATCAATTGCTGCATGAGTTTGTCGAAAGTCGCCAGATCAAGATTGCCCAGGTCATCCACGCGCTCCGCGTGGCGACGACCGGAAAATCGATTGGAATTGGTCTGTTTGAGGCGTTGGAAATCATCGGTCGCGAGGGGTGCCTGGCAAGAATTCAACGTGCCCTGGATCGAATCGAAGTGACACGCAAGGTAAGTTAGAAACTGGCCGAACTGGCAGCGGGCAAGCACGCCGAGTAAGAGAGAGTAAACATGGGCTAGGCGGTGTGCGTGTCTTGTCGCTGAAAATCTATCACACGGGAGGATTCTTGAAGTATGCCCGACGCCGATGCAGTTCGACGCGATTTCGTTCGCGACCTCATTCAGGAAGATTTGACCAGTGGGAATTATGAAGGCCGTGTGCACACACGCTTCCCGCCCGAGCCTAACGGCTATCTGCACATCGGACATGCTAAATCCATCTGTTTGAATTTTGGTGTCGCGCAAGAATTTGGGGGTCTTTGTAATTTGCGGTTTGACGACACCAATCCCGCGAAGGAAGAAGAGGAATACGTCCAGTCCATTCAGCAGGATGTCCGTTGGTTGGGTCTTGATTGGGGTGACCGGCTGTTTTATGCATCGGACCACTTTGAGCAGCTCTACGCGTGGGCGGTATTCTTGATCAAAAAGGGGAAGGCGTACGTATGCGATCTGACATCCGAACAGACACGAGAGTATCGAGGAACTCTGACGGAGCCGGGAAAAGACAGTCCTTTTCGCGACCGAAGTGTCGAAGAAAATTTGGATTTTTTCGAGCAAATGCGACAGGGAAAATTTTCGGATGGCAGCCGGACTTTGCGGGCCAAGATCGACATGAGTCACGCGAATGTGAACATGCGCGATCCGGTCCTGTACCGAATTCTACGGGCGACTCATCATCGGACGGGAAACACGTGGTGCATTTATCCCATGTATGATTTTACGCATGGTCAGTCAGATTCTATTGAGGGGATCACCCATTCTATCTGCACCCTGGAATTCGAAAATCATCGACCACTTTACGACTGGTTTCTCCGGGAACTTGAAATTTATGCTCCGCAACAGATCGAATTTGCCCGGTTGAATCTGACCTACACCGTGATGAGCAAACGCAAACTCTTACAACTGGTGGAGAATGGCCTGGTTCAAGGCTGGGATGACCCCCGCATGCCAACCATTTCGGGGCTCCGGCGGCGCGGTTACACACCCGAATCGATTCGAAGTTTTTGCTCCAGAATCGGAGTCACCAAATACGACGGGATAACTGACATGGCGGTACTCGAAGGCTGTCTTCGAGAGGACCTGAATCGACGCGCCCCACGTGTGATGGGGGTCTTGCGGCCGTTGCGCGTGATCATCGACAACTATCCGGAAGGTCAAATCGAAGAACTGGAAGCAGTCAACAATCCCGAGGACCCTGCGGCGGGAACTCGACGGCTTCCTTTTTCTCGTGAACTCTATATTGAACAGGACGACTTTCGAGAGGATCCGCCCAAGAAATTTTTCCGACTGGGGCCAGGTCGCGAAGTCCGTTTACGTTACGGTTACTTTATCACGTGTACCAGCGTGACCAAAGATCCTGAAACAGGAGAGGTCACTGAAATACATTGCACGTACGATCCGGAAACTCGAGGTGGTTCGGCGCCGGACGGGCGTAAAGTGAAGGGCACGATCCATTGGGTTTCTGCCTCACACGCCCAGCGTGCGGAAGTGCGATTGTATGATCACTTGTTCCTTAAAGAGGATCCGGGTGACGTTGAATCCGGCCAAACGTGGACCGATCATCTCAATCCGAATTCTCTTGAGGTATTGAAGGACTGTTGTCTGGAACCCTCCCTGGCAGAGGCGGTTGCCGGCGACCGTTGGCAATTCGAGCGTTTAGGATACTTCTGCACCGATTCTAATTCGACGGAAGAACACTTGGTGTTCAACCGTACCGTCACGTTGCGAGATAGTTGGGCGAAGATTCAGAAGAAGCAAATGAAATAAGGGTGAACCTTCCGGCACCGCTGTCACGACCGAGCGGATTGGTACCAAATGCCGGCGCCACCGTTTGAACTCCGGCCTTTCCTCGTTGCGGCTGTTTCTAACCCTGAATTCCAGGCCCTTCACTTTCACCTTATCTGCAAGACACGTCTGGCGATGCCCGGCTGAAATCCACTCGAGACTTTCATGACTCAGTTACGTACATTTGTGGCTATCGAAACCGGGCAAGAGGTTCATGGCCCCGCTTCAAAGTTAATCACGAAGTTGTGCCGGTCCCGGGCTCAGGTCAAATGGGTCGCTCCTGACAAACTCCATTTGACATTGAAGTTCCTGGGCGATGTGCCCCCGACGGAAATCAACGGGGTCTGTAGCGCCGTTCAACGGGCAGTTGCCGGCAAGCAGCCATTTCAAATCAATTGTCACGGTGCTGGTGCTTTTCCTGACTCGAAACGCCCCCGGACAATTTGGATCGGTGTGCGCGAACCGTCCGAGGCAATTCGGGCACTACAAAATTCGGTTGACGAGGAACTTCAGAAGTTAGGGTTTCCGGCGGAGCGTCGTCGTTTTCAACCCCACATCACCCTGGGAAGAGTTCGCGGTGGCGGATCTGCGATTCAGGACTTGGGGTGTCTGATCGATCAGCACGCGAAATTCGAGGCAGGCCAGATTCTGGTGGGGGAAATCGTGGTGTTTTCCAGCGACCAGGGGCCCCAGGGACCCGAATACACACCTCTCAGTCGTGTGAAGCTAACATGAGTTAGTCGATTGAAGCCCGACCTGTGCCTGAGGAAGATGGTGACTTTTTTGCAAGCCGGATCGGAAGACTACGGCTTACACTGAGCGCACACCAGCTTTCCGGCGGCGTTGCGCCCATAAATGCGTTGGTTCAGCAAAACGGGCACCGTCCAGCAACGACCTTCGAGAAAAACAGACCTGGCCAGTTCCTGGTATCGTTCGGGCCTCGCGTGGGCGACGACCAGGCTGCCGCTTTCGGTAAGAATCAGCAACTTGCCATCGGCAACCATCAGCGAGCCACAACCCAGGCCACCTTGTTTCCAGGCGACCTCTCCCGTCTCGAAGTGCATGCAGGTAAGAGACACGCGGCGATCCCAATTTGAATTTCCATCGAAGCCGTACAGGTAACCCTTGTAGAGGACACTGTTGTTGAAATGGTTGCGCATGTCACGGTTGCTGTAAATCAGTTCAAGGGCATCTCCCTGCAACTGGAACAAACCACAGCCAATGTCGTAGCCCGACGAGACGTAGATGGTATCGCCGTTGATGATCGGGGTTGTCGAGTTGGTACCGTAGGGCGAGTCCCAGGCTGCAAAAGAGATCTCTTCACCGTCAGATTGAGTGATGCGCAAACCGTCACAGTCTAATGTGGCCAGCAAGATCCTGTCGTCGTGTGTGAAAGCGATTGCCGATCCGTAACCCGCTGCGTGCAGTGTTGTTTGCCAGTTTCTCTTTCCCGTCAACTTGTTGTACGAAACAACACGACCCCCTTGCAGTATCAGTTGATCCCCCAGAATGAAAACAGAGCTTGCAAATCCCCATTCCGGCAGGGAGACGTTCAAGTCCTCTTGTAGAAACTTTTGCCACACCATCTCTCCGCTGTCGGTTCTGAAGCAGAACAATTGCCCCTCGCGACCCAGAGTGTAGAGGTAATCGCCATCGATAGTGGGGGTTGCTGCCGGGCCGCCTTCGTGTAGCACGTTGACGAGTTGGCACGGGTATGAGTGCTGCCAGATGGTTTCTCCATTGCGGATATCAAGACAATAAACGAATTCCCGGCCCTGAACGTGTCCCATCGTAAATAGTTGCCCGTCAGCAATGGAGACGGAACTGAAGCCAATCCCGATCTGTTTGTCCCACACGACGGACAACCCTTCGGGCGGCCAGTCTGCCGCCCAGTTCACCTCCTGGGAAACTCCGCTATGGTTTGGACCCATCCAGTTCGGCCACGCTGCAGACCGGTCCACAGCGGTCGTTCCTCGGGCAACCTGTAGAGAGGTTTCTCCGGTGTCTGTGGGTTCTGTCGGATTGGAAGAGTCTTCGCCGATCGGGGATCGTCCGACGTCAGTAGGGGGAGGGCATCCCAAGAAGGTGACTAGCAAACCCGTCAGGAAAAGGGAATATCGCAACAATGAATTGTGCATCTCCATGACGCTTGGACTCCAACGAAAATGGACTTCACTGCCTCGATCGGTTTCCCGCAGTCTTACGTTTAGATTCCACGAGTGCCCGGAGGCCATGGTCGAGGAATTGGATCGTCGTTGGCGATTGGTAGAAAGTATCCTCCAGCCGAACTTGGCAGGGAGGAAATGTTCGCAGTCAGCTTAGCAGTTTGTGGACCACATTACCTGCCACGTCGGTCAGTCGAAAATCTCGCCCCTGGCTGCGGTAGGTGAGTCGGAGGTGATCCAGGCCCAGGAGGTGCAGGACAGTGGCCTGTAGATCGTGAACGTGAACGGAATCCTCGATGGAATAGTATCCCAGTTCATCAGTTTTACCGATCGTTTGGCCTGCTCGTATGCCGCCGCCGGCCATCCACATCGAATACGCTTCGATGTGGTGATCCCGACCCGATGTTTCTCGTGATTCGCCTTGGGGCGTGCGGCCAAATTCGCCACCCCAGATAACCAATGTGGAATCCAGGAGTCCGCGACGTTTCAAATCGCTGATCAGTGCTGCTGCGGGACGGTCCACCTCTCGACAGCGAGCCTCCAGCGATTTTCCGAGATCAGAATTTTTGCCGCCGTGATGGTCCCAATCGGTGTGATAAAGCTGCACGAAGCGAGTTCCCCTTTCCACAAGTCGGCGGGCCAAGAGGCAGTTACGGGCGAAAGATGGAACGGCTGGATCGACGTCGTACATCCTGAGTGTTTGCTGGGTTTCGCTGGAAAAATTGATCAGGTCGGGCGCGCTCGATTGCATGCGGTAAGCCATTTCATATGCCGAAATTCGCGTCGCGATTTCGGGATCACCCACTTCCTGCAACCGGAGCGTATTAAGGTCGGTGACGGTCTGCACAAAATCTCCTTGCCGAGCGTGATTGAATCCTTGAGGGCTGGCGAGGTTCAGGATCGGCTCGGCACCGTTCAACAACGGAACCCCTTGGTACGTTGTCGGTAAGAAACCGCTTCCCCACAGGGGTGTGCCTCCGCGTGGACCGCGCGGACCGGACTGCAGCACGACAAAACCGGGTAGATTGTTCGATTCACTGCCAATCCCATAGGTGACCCAGGCTCCCATGCTCGGGCGACCGAATTGGGGTGAACCCGTGTTGGTAAACAACTTGGCCGGCCCATGATTAAACACTTCCGTCTTCATGCTGCGTACAATTGAAATATCGTCACAGATAGCAGAAATGTTAGGCAGCAACTGCGAAATTTCAGCACCAGAGGTGCCGTGTCGTTGAAACTTCCGTGCTGAACCGAGCAGTTTGGCATCCTGCTTGAGGAATGCAAATCGTTTGTTCTTCACGTACGACGGGGGGATGACCTGGCCATGCAGTTCCTTCAGCTTGGGTTTGTAGTCAAACAACTCCAACTGGCTGGGACCACCCGCCATGAACAGAAAAATCACATTCTTTGCCCGCGCTTTGAAGTGCGGCTTGGTCGCCTGCTTCAATTCTGAAGCGGATACTCGATTGTCGCCCATGAGCGAGGCCAACGCCAGCGCACCGATCCCCAGTTGGCAATCGGCAAAGAAGTGTCGCCGGGTCGCCAACTTCAGGTGACGGATTGAGGTCTTTTGGTCCTGGTCGCAGAACGGAGATTGTCGGCTCATTGGATTCTCGTCTGAGGTTTATTTTCATTCCCGGGTGATGAATTCGTCCAGGTTCAGCATGACTCGCGCCACCGCAGTCCATGCGGCTGCGTCGGCATGGGGAATGTGTGGTGGACAATTCACCGGGACAACGGCTTGCGCAAGTTCTGGGTTGGATTGAAAATGTTCATGTTGATGGGTGAAGAAACGAACCAGATGTTCGAGTTCAGGATTCTGAGCTGAGCGTGACAGGCAGAGGCGGAATACAAATCGGATTCGAGATCGCAATTCGGATGGACCTTGTGTCAGTATCCGTAACGCCAGCTCCTGTGCCATCTCGAAAAATACAGTGTCGTTCGCCAGCGTCAGTGCCTGCAGCGGTGTATTGGAACGTGTTCGGCGGGTGCAAGTTGTGTTTGCGTCGGGTGCGTCGAACGTCGGTAGGAAAGGGTAGGGGCTGGATCGCCAGAAAAAAGTGTACATCCCCCGGCGATAGCGGCTTTCACCTGGACTTTCCGGCCAGGACTTTTTGCGTTGTGTGAAGCGGTAGATGCCTTGGGGTTGCGGTGGATAAACGCCGGGACCATACATCTTTGACGAGAGCAGGCCACTGGCCGAGAGGCAAATGTCGCGTACTGTTTCCGCTTCCACCCGTAGTCGGACTTGCCTAGCCATTAGATAATTTCCAGTATCCCGTTGCAGAAGCTTGCCGCGAACTGCTGAAGACTGGCGATACGTGGCAGAAGTTACCACCACTCTTTGCAGCGATTTCATGCTCCAATCGAGCCGGACGAACTTGTCAGCCAACCAATCTAAAAGCTCCGCATGTGTAGGAGGTGTGCCTTGGGTTCCAAAGTCGTTTTCGGTCTCTACCAACCCTTTGCCGAGCAGACGCTGCCAGAAACGGTTCACGGTCACCCGGGCCGTCAGTGGGTTGGCAGGGTCAACAAGCCAACGGGCCAGATCGAGCCGTGTCGCTGTTACGTCGGAAACTGCTAACTCGGGTAGTACGGCTGGCACACCACCTTGAACCGCTGCCCCTTTTCTCAGGAAGTCTCCACGAATGTGAATGTGCGTCTGGCGAGGCTCTTGTCGACTGCGCAAAACCATCGTCGTGGGAATAGTTTTCATCAGCCGTTCTCGTTCGGTCCGACGTTCCTCCAGTTCTTTTGTCAATGAACGGCGTTTATGGCTGGTGGCCAGATAGGTAGTTGTCAGAAGTTGTTGTTGATCGGAAGAACGTTCTTGGGCAGCAGTGGCTAGAATCGTGCGAACGTTGGGAAGGACCTCTAACGCGTCAGGTGGGGTGCAAGTGACGGAAAGGCGGAACCGTCCGAGTAGATAGTCGGCTTCGGAGTGGTTCTGGTGTAATTTGATGACCAATTCCGAACCCGTCTGATGCTCGGTCGGCTCGGCAACTACGAAAACTGCTTCGCGGTGAACGTTCAAGTTGCCCTCTTTAACGGCAACAGACCAGCCTGTTGTCTGGTCGCCGTCAATCGAGTTTTGTACGTCATTGCCTGCACCCGAATGATCGGCTACCGCCCTGGTGAAAGCCCGCGCTTGGGGCTCGTGCTTTGCACGGGGTTCTGATGTTTGAGGTGCTACCAGTAGTTCGAATTCGCTGAGAACAAAATTTCCGTCGTTTGCAAGTCCCGGTCCCATTTCGGGCAATTCGGGATGTGTCAGTGCTTCCAACCTGACGCCCGTAATGCGTTCCATGTTCACATCGGCAGTGATGGTATACGTGTCTCGGGACGAGGGATTGGAATCGACGAAGACTGACTGGTCATCAAGCAGGATCAGCACGGTTCCCTGTTCAGCCTTCATTTGCGTAGGGTTCAGAGTCGTCCACGTGGGCAACGGTAACCCCGACAGAGCTTTTTCCCAAGCATCGAACCCGCGCATGAGTTGTGCATCTTCGGTGGCCAGCGTTTCCTCGAGATTCTGAATGTCGACATCCAGGTTTTGCAAGGCTGTAGCTTGTTGGGGGGTGGGTATCGGGAATGTCGGCTCGTCACAATTATTAAAAAGTGCGTACATCTCGTAGAATTCTCGTTGCGTGATCGGATCGTACTTGTGTGCATGGCACTGTGCGCAGCCAATGGTCAGCCCGAGAAAAACTGACCCGGTGGTGTTAACGCGATCGACGATTGATTCGACTCGGAATTGTTCGTCATCCGTCCCGCCCTCCTCGTTGATCAGGGTGTTACGATGGAAACCGGTGGCAATGATTTGTTCACGGGTGGCGCCCGCCAGTAAATCACCAGCTAACTGCTCCGTGGTAAAACGATCGAATGGCAGGTCCCGGTTCCAGGCTTTGATCACCCAGTCCCGGTACTTCCAGATGGAACGCTCACCGTCTTTGGTAAAGCCGTTGGAATCCGCGTACCGGGCTGCATCCAGCCAGTGTCGCCCCCAGCGTTCGCCATAACGGGGTGAGGCGAACATCCGTTCAACGAGGCGTTCATAGGCGCCGGGACGCTGATCGGACAGGTAACGATCGAGTTCGCCAATGGTTGGTAGCGTGCCGCGCAGATCCAGGCTCAGCCTGCGAATCAGGGTTGTCCGGTCGGCTTCTGGCGAAGGAGACAGCCCTTCGGCTTCCAGTCGATCCAGAACGAAGGCGTCGATAGGATTACGAATCCACTCCGTTTGGCCAACGGTTGGTATCGGTGGTAGGCGAATGGGTTGAAAGGCCCAATGCTCGCTTTCAACACGCACTGCAATGGCCGGCTCGTCGGCCGGAAGATGGGCACCATCGTCAATCCAACGCTGAATGAGCCGGATTTGATCGGGGGAAAGTTGAGGGCCTTCGGGAGGCATGGAGGGCGTATCTCCATGCCCTGTGATTGCCTGATAGATCAAGCTCTCTGAGCTTTTGCCAGGTACGACAGCTGAACCCCGGTCGCCGCCCCGTCGAGCCCAACGCCCTCCGTCGAGTCGAAGCCCCGACTCTTGTTCGGCCGCACCATGACATTGGCTGCAATGTCGCAAGAGAATCGGAAGAATGTTTCGCTGGAAATTGACGGTGTCGGCAGCCACGGGGGACATTCCGACCAGGAAACTCCGAACAGCCAGACCAGCGATTGCAATCAATCGAGTTCTCATCCTGTGTTTCCGGAAAATCCTGGGGGAAAAATCGCAACAGTTATTCTAGCAGGAACATGCGGGACTAGGAGGCATCTGGGGCGTGCAATCCACTGGTTTTCCGTGCTGGAACATCGCTTCTTGAAAGACTTGAGTCGAAGGAGATGCGCATCATTGGGTCGAGTTGGGTGACGTTTTTGAGGATACAGTGCAGTTGAATAGAGTGTTCATCGTGCCTGTCCATCGCAGTGTTGGATGCTCATTGGGTCTTGGACATGAGTTCGGATGCCGGTCCGGAAGGACGTTGTGGGCGGTGGTATTGTGGCCTGACAGGGTGTACTTGGAACACCCCTGGTGGTCTTGGAGGTTTCCTCAGGTTGCCCAGGATTTCCAAATTGTCGCCCGGTTCGTGGTTTTTTTAAAAATAATTGCCAAGGGGGACCAGAGGTGTCCCTGGGGTCGCGGAAAATGAAAGGAACAAGCACTTGTGGGCACGTTGGCGAACCGATATAGTATTCAAACGTTCACTATCTGGATGCGAAATCTCGTCACTGGCTTGCAAGCTTACGAGTTCTCTCACATAAAGGAATATTTTGATGGTCGTAACTCACAAGACGAATAATCGCATGGCTAAAAAAGCTTCCCCCACGAGTTCTAAAAAGACGCCCACAAAAACGGTTGCCTCCTCGAAAGGTGCAATTCACAACGCTGTCTCTAAGGCTGAAAACAAAGGGCACCTTGTAGCGACATTGCAGCAGATTGAGAAGCAGTTTGGTGAGGGAGCGATCATGGCCCTGGGCGCCGAATGCGGGAAGAACATCGAAGGAATTTCGACTGGCAGCTTGTCTTTAGATTTAGCTTTGGGTGGCCAAGGGGTTCCTAAGGGACGCATTGTCGAAATCTACGGACCGGAATCCAGCGGTAAAACGACTCTTTCACTGCATGTCGTGGCTCAAAGTCAGAAGGGGGGAGGCATTGCCGCTTTCATCGATGCCGAGCACGCTTTGGATCCCAGTTGGGCAAAGAAATTAGGTGTGGACTTGGAGTCACTTTTGGTGAGCCAGCCCAGTTCTGGTGAAGAAGCGATGCAGATCACAGAAATGCTGATCAAGTCCAATGCGGTCGATATCATCGTAATCGATTCGGTAGCTGCTTTGCTTCCCAAAGCTGAATTGGAAGGTGAGATTGGAGATGCACATGTCGGTTTGCAGGCACGGTTGATGAGTCAATCGATGCGTAAGCTTACAGGTGCGATCTCCAAAACAAAGACTTTAGTCATCTTCATTAACCAGATTCGTGAAAAGATTGGCGTCATGTTCGGCAGTCCAGAGACGACACCGGGTGGCCGTGCTCTGAAGTTTTACAGTTCTTGCCGAATTGACATCCGACGAATCGGGCAGTTAAAAGATGGTGACGAGGTCGTGGGGCAGCGTGTGCGAGTGAAGGTCGTCAAAAACAAAGTAGCACCCCCGTTTCGCGTTGCAGAATTAGACATGATGCATACTACAGGGATCAGCTATGAAGGAGATATTTTGGACCTGGGTGTTGAACACAAGGTTGTTACCCGGAGTGGATCCTGGTTCCGATTCGGCGAAACTCATCTGGGGCAAGGCAAAGAAAAGTCCCGTACATTCCTGCTGGAGAATCAGGATATCGCCAAGCAACTGCATGATAAGATTTTAGCCGCCCTTGGTATCGGTCAAGCCGAACAAACTGCTGACGTACAAGCCGTAGAATAAATCAATCACTGCGAACAAATTTAGATTTTCTGGAAAAATCCTCGGACTGTTTCCGAGGATTTTTACATTGGTGTGTAGGGACAATCGGATAGGGAGTGGCAGTCAAGGGAAGCTGTTCTCCCGCGGAGGGGAGAACGGCTGTTGGGACTCAATGCGTAAATGTTTTCCGCTCCTTTCTGGATGGATGTCAGTCATCACAATTTCTTCAAGGCCACGTTCAGCCCGACGGCGAGACCTTTTCGAAACGGCCCCGATGAAGACGATTTCGAGACGATGTCCCAAATCATCGGGGGTACTGCAGACAGGGGGTACTGCAGTCGTTAACCGGTGGAGTCTGCGACGGCTAGTCGGAAGCGGGTTGCTTGTCTCTCCAGGGGTTATTTATCAGGCCACATCTTGCTGGTTAATGTGGTCGCGCCCGCCCTGTACCAGGTTTACCGTAAACTTTACAAGAGAACCTGGTCCGCATCTTACCCGTCGGGCTGGTCTATTCGCTGCTAATATGTCAAATTATCGCCCATGATTGGCCTGTAGAGATTTTGACACGAGTCCCCACCTGTTCACCTCCTGGTGTGCCAGATTTTTAGCTGGTGACTGCGGACACGGGTTCTGTCCTTGCTCTTATTGTGATGGATTGTGGGGCAACCGGTGTCTTGCCATCAGGTTGTGACGAGACAGTCGGGTCCTGTGGAGATTGGATTTTTAACTGCCGTGAAGGCGAACCTGCCAAGCGTATCATTAACCCTTAGCCGAGCACCATGAAGACCAACGAATTGAGAGAGAAGTTCCTGGATTTTTTTGAATCCAAGGAGCACACACGATGTCCGAGTGATGTCCTGGTCCCCACCTGGGACCCGTCGGTATTGTTCACCCCAGCCGGGATGAACCAGTTTAAAGACCATTTTTTAGGAAAGGTGAAGCTCGACTTCACCCGCGCGGCAACTTCTCAGAAATGCTTGCGTACCGGGGATATTGAAAATGTCGGCCGCACAGCTTACCACCACACGTTCTTTGAAATGTTGGGAAACTTTAGCTTCGGTGATTATTTCAAACGAGAAGCGATCGGCTGGGCCTGGGAATTTCTGACTGAAAAAAAATGGTTGGGACTGGATCCGGATCGATTGACCGTATCAGTTTATCTCGACGACGATGAGGCCGCTGAAATTTGGGCGAATGATGTTGGGCTGAAAGCGAAGGTGATCGAGCGAATGGGTGAGCAAGATAATTTCTGGCCAGCCGGTGCTCCTAGTGAGGGCCCCGACGGTGTCTGTGGACCCTGCAGCGAAATTTTTTACCAGGATAATTTTGGCGCAGAAGTAGAGATTTGGAACCTGGTTTTCACCCAATTCAATCGTGTGGGTGAGCCGCCAGATAATTTACGGCCCTTACCCAGCAAGAATATTGATACAGGGATGGGCCTGGAGCGGGTAGCTGCTTGTTTGCAAGGTGTGGAAACGAACTACCACATTGACATTCTACAGCCCATTCTCGAGGCCGCTTCCGACGTTTGCGGTGTGGAATACATTTATGAGTCCGACAATGGTCGCCGGCTGCGGCGCATCACCGATCACTTGCGAGCATGCACCATGGCGATTCACGAGAATGTTTATCCCGGCGCACAAAAGGAAAAATATGTGATTCGGCGGCTGCTCCGGCGGGCTGTATTGGATGGACATCAAATGGGTTTGGACGGACCTTTTTTGCACCAAATCGTACCGGCGGTTGTAGACCAGATGAGGGCACCTTACCCGGATCTGACTGAGACGACACAACGAGTGGCGGACGTTATCAAGAATGAAGAGGCGAACTTTTTTGATACGATCGATGCCGGCTTGGTGCGGATTGAAAAAGTATTTGCGGAGATGAAGTCTCAAGGTCGGACGACTGTCGATGGAGCGGCAGCTGCAGATTTGTACCAGACTTACGGTTTTCCACCAGAAGTGTTTGAGACTTTGGCTGCCGAGAGCAGACTTGCTTTTGACTGGGATGGTTATCAGCGGGCGATGGATGAGCATCGTGAACGGACCGGTACGGTTGTTCACACGGTGATGGGGGAATCAGGAAATCCGATCGATGCGATTAAAAAAGCATTTCATCGCGTTTCTTTTCTAGGCTACGAGGCTACTGAATCGGAAGCAGAGTTAAAGTTTATCATCGCAGGAAATCATCCCTGCGATCACCTGCGGAAAAATGGTCAGGAGGCCGAAGTGATTGTCGTTTTGGATCGGACGCCGTTTTATGGTGAAAGTGGTGGGCAGGTTGGAGATTCAGGGGAGATCAACGGCGAATGTTTTCGTTTTGTGGTGACCGATACACAAAAGGATGGCGATCTCACTCTGCATGTGGGTCGCTTGGCAGAAGGTGAAATGCGCACGGGCGATCGAGTGACGGCCCGAGTGGATCTCGATCGGCGCGAGGGAATTCGTCGCGCCCATTCTGCCACGCATATTTTACACTACTCGTTACAGAAAAATTTGGGCTCCCACGCTCAACAGCAGGGATCGAAAGTTGACGACGACTGGCTGCGTTTCGATTTCACGAACATGGAGCCTGTTCCGTTAGAAACGCTGCATAAGATCGAGATGGACACGCAGCAAAAGGTCAAAGAGGCGGCGCCGATTGGGGCTCAAAGTTTGCCATTACCCGAAGCTCGGAGTCAGGGAGCGATGATGCTGTTTGGAGAAAAATATCCCGATCCGGTTCGCATGGTTTCCATGGGGGATTTCAGCAAGGAACTCTGTGGCGGAACGCATTTGGAGAATACGACAGATGTAGGGACGCTTGAAATCATCAGTGAAGAGGGGGTTTCAGCGGGGACACGTCGGATTTTAGCCTTTACTGGTGAAAAGGCGCGACAACACGTTCAGCAATTAAAAACCACATTGGAGTCTGCTGCGGAATTACTGGGCACCGATTTGCCGGCAGTTCCAATGGCAGTGAGATCCTTGTCGATACGAATTCGCGATCTTAAAAAGCAGCTATCGGGGAGCGGTAAAACGGCTGTGGTTCAAGATATGCCACAAGTAACTGGCAAGGAGGAGATGACACTGGTCGAAAAGAAATCCGCGTTGCAAGAGACTGCGCGGATCTTGAATGTAGCGATGTTTGACGTTGTTCAACGCATCGAATCTTTGCAAAAAGAAGTTTCCAAGTTGGAGCAGCAGCAGGCTGAACAAGAAAAGTTGGGGCCAATTTCGGTTGAGGATCTTCTGGCAGAAGCGAATGAAATTGGGGATGTGAGAGTCATTGTAGCGGAGACGCGAGGCGCGAATCAGAACGTGATGCGGCAACTGATCGACCAATTACGCAAAAGGTTCAGTCCGGTGGCGGTCCTGTTGGGGGCCAGCCAGGGGGAAGACAAAGTGGCGCTTGTGGCCGGGCTCAGCCGGGAACTTGTAGGGCAGGGCCACAACGCCGGTGATTGGGTGCGGGCAACTGCCCAGTTAGTGGGTGGTGGAGGTGGTGGTAAGCCCGACATGGCGCAAGCTGGGGGAAAATATCCAGAAAAACTGGCTGCAGCCCTGAACGCTGCCAGGAAACAGATGACCGAACAATTGGGATGACCGCGGAGAAATTTTCCATTGGCAGACGCGTAACCACGTCCTGGTCAAAAAAACGGCAGTCGGCTCGTTTTGTGTTGAAACCGCCCGCGTAACATGAGCGGACTTGTCAGAAGTGCAGGTGCGATTCGTTTCGGGATCCCCGGGACGTCCTCTTTCAACGGTGTTTGCTACAGTTGTCCCCGGAGAGCCTCGAGCGCGGCATCGTAATTTGGTTCATCGGTTACTTCGCCGACGGTTTCCGCGTAGACGACTTGGCCTGTACTATCAAGTACAAACGTACCTCGCGCAAGGATTTTCAGTTCTTCAATGAGCAGGCCCCAATTCTGGCCGAAGCTACGGTCCTGGTAATCACTGGCACTACGCAGGTTTGTAATGTCTTCTGCCCCACAAAAACGGTTCATAGCAAATGGCAGGTCCAGGCTGACCGTTAGCGCGTTAATCTGGCCACTCAACGCGGCCAACTCTTCGTTGAATTTCTTGGTCTGAACTTGGCAGACCGGAGTGTCCAGCGAGGGAACGACACTGATGATAGTTGGTTTGCCTTGTAGGTCTGCGAGGCTGACCTGTTGCATACCTCCATCCTCGAAAGCGTGTAAAGTGAAGTCCGGTGCTGGCTGGCCTGCTTCTACAGCCTCGCCGGCCAAAGTTAACGGATTTCCTTTGAAGGTTACTGCTCCCGAGCGTCCCATGATGTTGACCTTTCACTTAATAAAGAGTTTAAAACGTCGCGGCCAGCACGTTGTAGCGGCTTTGCCTGAGGATTCAAGGATTCCAACGGGTCACAAAGAACACAAGTATCCTGCTAGATGGCTCGATCTGCAAGGAGTGGAAAACCGGAATTGTGATTTTGCAGGGTCTGATTCAAGAGGCCCTGCCAGATGAACAAAGGGTGGGGAAGGACCAGGCCGGCTGGAAAACGAACTTTTACCGAAGGGAACATCGCTGGCTATCAGAATGAGCGCAACGTGCGTTACTGGAAGTCGGCCGGCACCTGATTGGTTGTTCCGGCGAGTTTTCTGTTTGGATTCAGGCGGTGGCGAGCACGAAGTGGACGTTACTGGCATCGGCTGAAGTGTTCTCAGCCGGCGTTTGGTGAGCCACCTGGCCTTGGAGGCAGAAGAGCGGGACGAGCCCTTGGTACGGTCGCACATGGACCATGCTCAAACCGGATTGAGACGCTAGCGTGGAGCCGATTCAGAGGATTGCAGCTGTTGCGTAAGCTGTTTCCCAACGACCAAAGGCCCGAGGATGGCTTGATAGGAGTTCGGCTGGGGGCAGCAGGCTGACCGTTACGTCCAGGCAACCTCGAGTAGATTCTCGATTTCTTCGACACCATCGATGTGCCGCAAAGTCTCCTGGGCCATCTGCTTCTGATAGAAGGATCTGACGACGCCACGCAGGACGACTCGGCCTCGCTCTGTTTCCAACTGGAGCTTTTGGTGAGTCAGATACGGATTGGTGGAAAGAATGATCTCCACCTGATCTTGTAGACTAGCAACTTTTGACATGACAGCTTCCGAGGTTAGTGGGTAAACATGGCGCGGGGACCACTCTGAACTAAAACATCGGCTGCAGTCGTGTTTTACGTTGAGTTTAGGTCTTACGAAGTTCAAGAAGTATACAAAAAATGGGAGGAGAGTAACCGTTATACGGTTATTCGGGCCTGGGACGAAGAACAACTCAGCTCGGCCTGACAGGAAGATGTTTACTGGAGCCAGGCGGGTAAGAGACCCGCGGGTGGTAATTCAATGACTTCTGCAGTGATGATTTCGGGGTGGTCCAGCACCTCTTGCATTGCTGCGTCAGGTGGACTGCTATCCAAGTTTAGCACACCCACGGCTTCGCCACCTCGCTCCGCACGCCCAACAGCCATTTGTGCGATATTGACACGCTGGTTACCTAGGATTGTACCGATAGTGCCGATCATTCCGGGCGTGTCCGTGTGATGAAACACCAGTAGGACGCCGTCAAGGTAGGCTTCAAGTCGAAAATCACCAACTCTAAATAGACGCGGCATGTCGTTACCAAAGGTAGTACCCCCCACGGTATAGGTCTGATGGTCTGTTTCGACGCTCGCCAGGATTGAACTGGTGAAGGGTCCCTTGTCGCGTCTTATTTCTTCGGATAAATCGATTCCGCGGTCCTGTAAGAGCACTTCCGCATTAATAATGTTGACCTCTTCGGCCAATGCATGCTCGATCAAACCGACACAAAATGCGGCCGAGAGCAGCTTGGTGTCCTTATCGACGAGTTCACCTTGATAGATCAAATGACATTTCGAAGCGTTGCCTTGATGAAGCTGGGCCAGGGTAAGTCCCAGACGATAGGCCACATCGAGGAAGCCCCTTAAGTTATTCAGAGTTTTTGGATCCAGTGCGGCGACGTTGACTGCGTGTCGAATTTCACCAGTGGTCAAGTAGTTGACGACAAGTTGTACGGCTTCCATAGCCACTTGGGTTTGAGCTTCTTCAGTGCTGGCTCCCAAGTGTGGAGTGCAAAGTGTGCCAGCCATGCCAAATAAGGGACTGTTGGTGCAAGGTTCGTTTTCGTAGACATCGAGTGCAACCCCGGCTAATTTTCCACTTTGTAATCCGGCAACCAAAGCCTGTTCGTCGTAAATTCCGCCTCGAGCGCAATTAATGAGGCGTGCTCCCGATTTGATCATCTCGATTTCTTTGAAACTGATCAGATTTCTTGTCTCGTTGGTGAGTGGAGTGTGGACAGTAAGGTAGTCAACTTGCGGCAACATCTCGTGTACTGTTTCAACCAATTTCACACCGAGTTCGGTGGCCCGGTCCGGCGAGATGAAGGGATCGAAGCCCAAAATGCGTAACTGGAACGCTGCGGCTCGCTTGGCGAACTCCTGGCCAATCCTCCCCAGGCCGACGATTCCGAGTGTTTTGTCGGCGAGTTGGGTTCCCATGTAAGGCTTGCGATCCCAACGTCCCTCGCTGAGGCTTTGATAGGCTGGAAAGACGTTCCGTGACAAAGCTAACATCAATGTGAAGGCATGTTCAGCGGTGCTGAGTGTATTTCCCGAAGGAGTGTTCATCACGACAATGCCCAGTCTTGTCGCGGCAGTTCGGTCGATGTTGTCGGTACCTACACCGGCTCGAGCGATAGTTTTTAGACGCCGATTTCCGTTTAACGCCTCGGCAGTGATCTTGACGCCGCTCCGACAGATAGCCCCATCAAAATTTGCCAGGGTTTGGCGCAATGGCTCGCCTGACAAACCCACCTGAACTTCGTACTCGATTTCCGGTGCTGAGTCCAGTAATTCCAGTCCCTCGGGAGCAAGATGATCCAGTACGACGACACGATACATGTTTCAAGCCGTTAAGTAGAATGTTGATCGTAAAATTCGAGCATTAAGTCTCGTAGCGCGGCAATGCCTTCCCGGGGCATCGCATTGTAAATCGAAGCGCGAATGCCGCCCACACTGCGATGGCCCTTCAAGTGGCACAGTTTGCGTTGTTGTGCCATGGAGAGAAATTGCTCTTGCAACTGGTTGGAAGGCAAATTGAATGTAACGTTCATCAATGAACGACTCCCGCGCTGGGCGTGTCCCCGGTAGAACCCCTGGCATTGGTCGAGTACCTCATAAAGCAACTGAGCTTTGTCACGATTGCAGTGGTCCATTTGGGCCAGGCCGCCCATGTCGTCCAGCAGCCAGCGTGCGATCAGCCCAGTCACGTAGATACCGAAAGTCGGCGGTGTATTGTACAGGGATTGATGTTCTGCATGTGAGCGATAGTTCAGATAGCCGGGTAGATTGTCGGAACTTCGTTCCAGCAGATCTTCCCGAATGACGACCACAGTCAATCCGGCCGGGCCAACATTTTTTTGAGCACAAGCATAGATCAACCCATAGTCCGAGACGGGCAACGGTCGACTGAGAAAGTCACTTGAAGCATCACAAACCAATGGAAGCTCACCGACCTGGGGCGCTGTTGCGAACTGGACCCCTTGAATGGTTTCGTTGGATGTAAAATGAACGTAGCTGGTATCAGGAATACCCTGAATTTCCTCGCCTGTGGGAGTGCGCTGGTAGTTGGTCCGCTTGCCGTCCCAGGCCAGATGGACCGTTCCTTCTCGACGGGCTTCCAGGGCCGCCTTTTCTCCCCACGAACCCGTCACAACGTAATGAGCACCATGTTTCCTCCCACGTAACAGATTCATCGGAACCATGGAGAATTGCAGGCGGGAACCTCCCTGCAGGAATAGTATTTGGTAGTTGTCCGGCACCGCGAGTAACTGCTTCAGGTCCGATCGAGTGCGCTCCAGAATTTCCAAAAAGGTCGCACTGCGATGGCTGATTTCCAGAATCGATGATCCGACTCCTGGCAAGGCTAACATGTCCTGTTGGACCTGATGGAGTACGGGTTCCGGCAGGATGGCCGGGCCGGCGGAAAAGTTATAGACGCGAGCCGTCATGAGTGGGTGTTTACTATCTCGGAGAATGGCCTCGGTAGGCATACGATCAAAGAGCTCTTTGGTGATCGGAAAGTTCGCCGTGACACGCCTTGTTCTACTCTCCGAGTAAATGACAGTCAGTGATTCTAAGTACTTTGCAGAAAAATGAGAAGATCCTCAAATGCTGCTGGTGGTCGAGATGTCCGCTTCCGGCTGAAAGGTCGGCCGGTTCCAGTCGGAGACGGCGGTGATAGTCGCTTGCAAGTTGCTTAGTAGTTGACCAAGTCAGTAACTGCGAGGAATCTGTTTTTTGGGTTGCTTAGCCATGCGAGTGGAGTTGATGGGCGCGACAGGGGCCGATGTTCCCAAAGAACTCTGTAGCGTAGCGATGCGTTGAGAGATTTGGGGTTGCGACGGATTGAGTTGGAGAGCTCTTTGATAGTTAGCCAAAGCCTGTCCATGGTCGCCAGCCTCCTCTCGCAGCCTGGCCAATGCGGCCCATGCTCTGGCACTGGTGGTGTCCTTTGCTAGTGCTGCCTCCAGTTGCCGCTTGGCCGCCTCTTTGTCTCCAAATTCCTCGTGCAGCCTTGCTAGTTCCACCTTGGCATTTGCGACCTGGGGTTGTCGGCTCGTCCAACCTTCGAGCAATCGAAAGGCACTCTCGGGACGTTTGGTTTCCACCAGCAATACGGATAAACCACGATAAGTTTCCGGATGGTTGGGGTCGTACTGCAGCCCCTGATTGTAAAGGTTTTCAGCCTGGACAAGCAACGATTGGTCGTTGTTTATTTTGCCCAACTGATGGTACGTGGCCGCAAGATTGTAATATCCATCGGCGTTGTTGGGATTGGTGGTAATGGCCTGCTGGAATTTTTGCAGGGCCGCGTGATGTTGTCCCTGCTGGTAAAGTTTGACGCCCTGTATGTTGTGTCCCTTGCCAGTGCAGCCGCTGCATAAGGCGACCATGGTGCTGAGTAAAATCAGTCTGCCTACGTTCGGACGTTTTGATTCAGCCAGACCCGCTGCCGCCGCGAAAGGTGCCATGGTCACTGCTTCGGATCCTGTTAGCAAAATGAGGAACGAATTAGGAAATGGCTAACTTGCCACAATCGAAAGAGATTTTGCGGAAGTCGCGATGTTTCGAGGGAAGTGCGACTGCCGGAGGGTAGCGGCAGACAGGGGCAGTTGCAAGGTCGGCTTGTCACGGAAATCAAGCTCCTGCTGACGCGAAATGTGCTACCACCGCCTGCACGTAAAAATGTCCACAGTGACTAGCCGAAGAGACAGTAGGTTGTGACTACTTGGCTCCGCGCCCGGTCCTGGCTTCGCTGGTGCCGCTGTCAGTTGATTCCCAGCCTCCCACAAGAAATAAAAAACCCGGGTCACGAAGCCCGGATTTTTTGCTGGTTTGCTGACCTCTAAACTACTTCAACTGGATCGTGGTTCTCTACATCTGAGGTCACATGCGAGGAGTCTTCCTCGGTGTGCTCTGAAATGGATTCAGGAGGCGCGACTGTGTCGAGGACAGGCTCGGAGCGGCGTTCATAACCCAGTTTGCGGACGACCTCGAGGATCTCGCTGCAAGTGGGAAACATACGACCATTTTCCCGTTTGTATTCGTCGAGTGCGTGCATGAATTCGATTTCTTCGTTGGAATAATCACGCTCGCAAGTCGTGGGATCGATTTGACGACGTCGATTTACCTTGCGTCGTTCACGCTGTCTGATTTCGACTGCAACCGGTATTTGGCTCTTACGGCGATCGACTGCGGTACGTTGGTCTGATTTACGACGATCAACGTTGACTTCGGAAGTTTTGTTTACGACTTTGTTTTTGGCCACGGATGCGGTCTCCCATCTAGTGCGAGGTGCGAAGGATCTGGCTGACTCTCTGGTTTGAGAAGAATCATCCATAACACACGTACGATGGCAATTCCGTTTGCCTGGACTGGCCGAGTGCTGGGAGCACTGACTTAAAATGGATCATCGGCCTCGTGGCTGGAAGAATGTACGCTTTAGGAAACATGTTCGGATTTGGCAAAACCGACGAATACGTCGATTTTTACGTTTACCGCATCGGTTCCGGAGCGACCCGGTACGCGATCCTCAGGATCTGTAGAATCGTTACCCAATGCGACGAGCAGAACGCAATAAGGGCCGGGGTACACGTAGAGGTGAAAACGGATTGGGCCCGGTGAAACGAACGTATCGAATCACTTGGTGAAGAATTTTTTTAGCATTTCCTGAGCCGCTTCACGACTGTCTTTGGCTCGTGCTTTGGAAATGCGGGGGAGTTTTCCCGCATTCTTGTCGAATTTAGATTTTTCCTGGGAAGAATCCGACCGACCATCGATAGTGGTATCACTGGGATTTGCGGTAGTTTCGTTGACTGGAAGCTGCTCCGTTTCATCCAACTTGAATTGGCGTGTTTCGGGATCGGCCCTGCGTTCCGCTCTCTCCTGTTCATCCACCTCGTCCAGCCAGGATCCGACGTTAAAATCAGTTGCTGAGCCCGTTGGTTTCTGGGTCGTTCGTTGGATAACGTCGGCCATTCCTTGAACTTCCGGACGCTTGGTACTGGCTTGTGAATCGATTTGCAGCTCAAATTCCATGGGGCCGATTTCCAGGTGGTCTCCGTTCTGCAGACCGTGCTCGACCTCAATACGTTCACCGTTCACAAAAGTGCCGTTTTTGCTGCCTAAATCGCGGACCATCACCTGAGAATCGGTAATGGTGATCAGACAATGTTTGCGACTGATAAGTTCAGTTCGCGGCCGCAGATCACATTCTTTACCTCGCCCGATCAGCAGTTCAGTTCCTTGAACGGGTAGCAGCTTATCCTTGCGTGATCCTTTGAGTATTTTCAATTTGACTTGCATGCAAGGAATTCCCGTGACTCCAGGGATTGTCGACATTCACTTGTCGGGCCGTAAGACTTCGAACCGGTGGCAGGGAATTTCTGGCGGTCAAGAAAGTGACTGCACGGTCGGATATTCACTGCAAAATCGGGACGAAGCGTTCAGCCAAGCTGCAAAGACAAGGATAAATATGGGACGATTCCGGTAGGGGAATTTAATGCTTTGGCTGGGTCACTTGGTCCAGGAGGAGGAAACCTCGTGTGATAGGATGAGAGGATTCACGGCAAGAGTTTTTCCGACACTTCAGGATACCAAACAGAGAGGTCGCAGTCAAATCTTGAAAACCGGTCTTTTTCTTGATTTAGCGTCGATTCATCCAGTTGTGACAACCAAACTTATCATTAACAAAAGATTTTACCCAAACCGATTCTTCTTCGCTGTAGGTAGTTTTTAGTTGTTGAAGATTCAAGTGCTGTTCGATGATCGGAAGCCACGTTGAAATCAAACGATCTGCGGAAATCCGCAGACCTGTGAGTTCTTCGATTCCCGGCAGTTCCGGGGCACGTGTCGATTTGGTTAGCAGTACGCTTCCGTGTTGGAGCAAGGCAGTTCGGTGGCGTCGTTGAGCACTCCCTCCGACCTTGGCCCCGGCACAGATAACATCCCCCGGCGCGCGACGTTGAAAACAAAGAAAAGGTTCTTTCTGTTGTGGAATTTTGAACGTGCAGGAACAGGGCTCACAAGTGACGCCAAGTTGTGAGAGGGCTTTGATCAGAGAATTGTGCAACAAGTCGTAAAATTGCGCAGCCTTATTGCTAAGACGGTTTCCGATGGGTGTTGTGAAACTGTAGGTCAATTCCTGGTCGTGAAGAATGGCTCCCCCACCCGTGGTACGTCGAATCAGGTCACAACTTATGCTTGCCCGATGTTGGTTCCGGTCGATGTGGTGTTGAAAGTATCCCAGCGAGAGTGTCGGCTTGGACCACTGATAGAAACGCAGCGTCGCACGGCCTGTCGGTTGACTTGCCGAATGCAGGAGCGCTTCATCAACGGCCATGTTATGAGGGCCAACATTTGGTCGATCAATAATGACTCGTAGAGTTGAAATGTTTGCACCTGATTCAGCAGGAGGAAGAAGATGAAGTGCGAGGTAAGGGGAAGATGAAACCAGTCAAGGACAGTCTTTAACACGCAAGAGGTGCGCCAGGCGCCCTAACCTGCCGGTTTCCAGCGAGTGACGGGTTGCCGTGCGGCCTGAACCTCGTTGGGACGGCTGATCCAAGTTGAGTGGGGTGCTTCGTGTAGCAGTTCGGACGGCTCGTCAGTGATGCGAAACAACGTTTCGGTAAAAGCGTCTAAAGTGGCTCGACTTTCCGTTTCTGTCGGTTCAATCATTATGGATTCGGGGACTGTTGCCGGAAAGTAAACGGTGGGTGCGTGAAATCCAAAATCGAGCAAACGCTTGGCAATATCCATGGCACTGATCCCTTTGTCATTCTTTAACTGGGAAGCAGTCGCTACGAATTCGTGCATACACCGATTTCCTTGTGGTACCGGAAGAATATGTCGCACACGTGACAACATGTAATTGGCATTCAACACCGCGTTTTGAGCGACTTGCTTTAATCCATCAGGCCCGTGCGTTCGAATGTAGGCGTAGGCCCGCACAAGGACTCCGACATTCCCGAAAAAGCTGCGTACCTGCCCGATTGACTTGGGTTGATCGAAATTCAGGCGATAGAGGTCCTTATCATGGACAACGCTTGGTATGGGCAGGTACGGTTGTAAAAAATCAACGACACAGATCGGTCCTGCTCCCGGACCTCCTCCCCCGTGTGGGCCGCTGAAAGTTTTATGCGGATTAAAGTGCATCATGTCGGCGCCGAAATCTCCGGGACGAGTCATGCCGAGAATCGCGTTCATGTTAGCACCGTCCAGGTACACTAAGCCGCCCCGTTCATGAACCGCATTCACGATTTGGCCGATTTGTGATTCGAACAAACCCAGCGTGTTGGGATTGGTAATCATTAATACACCGACCTGGTCGTCCAACTTGTTGTTTAGGTCCTGCATATCGACATAGCCGTTTGGCAAGCTTTTGATTGCAATTGTTTCAAAGCCGGCCATGGCCGCACTAGCGGGATTGGTTCCATGAGCACTATCGGGAGCTAGGACCTTGGTTCTCTTTTGGTTGTTGTCGCGAAAATAAGCAGCGGCAACCATCAAAGCGGTGAGTTCACCATGCGCTCCGGCGGCGGGCTGCAGTGAAACCGCAGGTAATCCCGAAATCTCGGCCAGCATCTGCTGCAGTTCATAGAGCAGTTGCAGCATGCCCTGAATCGTCTCTTCCGCCTGGAAGGGATGCAGGTCCGAGAAGCCTGGTAGCGCTGCAAGTCGCTCGTTGCGTTTGGGATTGTACTTCATCGTACAGGAACCAAGCGGGTAAAAGTGAGTGTCGACTGACATGTTCAGGGTGGAAAGATTCGTATAGTGTCGAACAACATCCGGCTCGGAAAGTTCGGGCAGTTCGGGCGGTGAAGCGGCACACGCCGAAGTCGGAAAAATGTCTTCAATTTTCTGTTCAGGAACATCGCACGGGGGCAATTGGGATCCTTCGCGATCTGGTTGCGAAAGCTCAAACAAAAGTTTCGTTGCGAGTCGATTACGCATGGAGGATTTCCGAAGGGCTGTTAACAGAACCAAGGCAAGCTGTTAATTGGTCAATCTCAGATTTTGTTCTTTTTTCCGTTACGGTTACAAGGAAGCAATCGGACAATTCCGGGAACCATTTTCCCAAGGAGACTCCGGCCAGAATTCCTTGTTGTTGCGCTGCGTTCAACAACTGTTGAACCTGACCATTCTCATCGCGAACGACGAATTCTTTGAAAAAAGGTTGAGCGAAAGCGGGTTCCAAACGAGAGGTATTGGACAAACATTCTGCAGCATAGTGAGCCTTTTGCATTGACAGAGTTGCTGTTTCTTTCAGTCCTTTAGGGCCCATCGCAGCCAAATAGACGCTGGCTCGCAAAGCGAAGAGCCCTTGATTGGTACAAATGTTACTCGTGGCCTTTTCTCTTCGTATGTGTTGTTCACGAGTTTGCAGTGTGAGCACCCAGCAGCGGCGCCCGTGGCGATCTTCCGTTTGCCCCACGATTCGTCCTGGCATCCGACGCACGAATTTTTCGCGACAAGCCAGAATACCCAGGTAGGGTCCACCAAATTGCATCGGCGTGCCCAATGACTGGCCTTCAGCCACAGCCACATCCGCCCCGAGGTCTGCGGGCCGCTTCAGGAGCCCCAGGCTAATGGGATCAAAAGACTGAACCAGTAGTGCGCCATGGTCGTGCGCAATCTGTGCAATTGCCTCCACCTCTTCGAGACAGCCGAAAAAATTCGGATGCTGAATCAGAACACAGGCCGTTGTGTCGTCTACCACAGCCGCGATCTGTTCAGGTGCGGCGGTTCCTCCCGGTGTGGGCACGGTGACCAGTTCTGTTTCCAAATTCTGGAGGTAGGTTGCGGTGGTCTGACGATACTCTGGATGCACACTCCCTACCGTGACCACCTTGCCGTACCTGCGCGTAGCAGAAAGACACATCAGCACTGCCTCGGCAACCGCACTTCCTCCGTCGTAAAGGCTGGCATTGGAAACTTCCATGCCTGTCAACTGACAAATGAGCGATTGGTATTCAAATGTGGCCTGCAGGTTGCCTTGACTGACTTCGGGCTGGTAGGGGGTGTACGATGTATAGAACTCGCTGCGTGATGCGATTGCATCTACCGTTGCAGGAATAAAATGATCGTAGCTTCCTGCTCCCAGAAAACAAACGTTTTGACCTGCGGGGTAGTTTTTGGCCGCCAGGCCCGTCATGTGCTGAGTCAATTCCAATTCGCCCATCGCAGCGGGCAATTGGAGATCACCTGTCAGACGAAATTCGGCCGGAATTTGCGAAAAAAGTTCGTCCACATCCTGGATGCCAATCACCTCGCACATTTCCTTTTGCTGCTGGGGTGTATTAAAGAAATAAGTCATGAGGAGTTAGCGGGTAATCCACTCGATTCATCGTTGTTGGCTAGTCTTACTTTGTCCGGTCCGTTCCGCATCAATCATCAGAGCACTGTTTTCGATAGGAATCAATGTCCATCAGGTTGGCGAGGCCACCCTCGTCGGTGAGTTTGATTTTGGCGACCCAGCCCTTTCCGTACGGGTCCGTGCTCAAAGCCTCCAGATCATTCGCCAGGCTCTCATTCACCTCGATCACTTCTCCCTCGATGGGCGAGTAGAGATCGCTGACGGCCTTGACTGACTCGACTTCACCGAAAGATTTACCAACAGACACCTTCTGGCCGACTTCAGGAAGTTGAATATAAACCAGGTCCGTCAGGGCTTCGACCGCAAACGCCGAGATCCCGATGGTCGCGATTTTGTCTCCATCTTGTTCTGTGAGGTGGAGCCATTCATGGGTTTCTGCGTAAAGGAGTTCTTCGTGATTCACTTTTGTTCGCCTCCGTGATTACTTCCGTCGATAGAATGGTAGTTTGACGACACGAGCTGCCGTGCTTGTTCCCCGAATGTCGACATGTAACTTCGATCCCTCGGTTGCGACCTGAGGGGTCACATAGGCCATGGCCAGGGGGACTTCCAGTGTAGGAGAAAAAGTGCCGCTGGTGACATGCCCCACATCGGCACGATCTGACAAGACTCGGTATCCTTCACGTGGAACCCTTCGTCCCTCGAGTTTCAAACCGACGCGTTGTGGCTGTCCGATTTCTTGTTGGATCATCTGAAGCGATTCTCGGCCAATGAAATTGCGACCTTTCAGGTTCACCGCAAAATGAAGTTCTGCTTGCAACGGATTGATCTCTTCGGTCAATTCGTGGCCGTAGAGCGGCATTCCCGCTTCGAGTCTCAAGGTGTCTCGTGCCCCCAGACCTACTGCTTGCGCTGCGTAATCCGGATCACAGTCCAGGATGGCATTCCACAATTCAACGGCGCTGCCAGTCGGTAGGATCAGCTCAAATCCGTCCTCTCCGGTGTAACCCGTTCGACTCACCAGCACCCTTGTGTTGTGGAAAGTTCCCGGTTGGGATTGATAGTATTTGAGCTTTGCGAACGAGTGGCCAGGCGGCGCGGCAATCACCCTGGGGATGACTTGTACTGCCAATGGACCTTGAACAGCAATCATCGCCGTCGTTGCGGTGAGATCTTCCAGTTCGACGTTGAACGCATGACTCTGCTGGTCAAGCCAGCTTGCTATTTTGTTGCGGTTGCCGGCGTTGACGACCAGAAGCCAGTGAGCGTTCTGTTGGTCATCAAACCGATATACCAGCACGTCATCCAGGATGCCTCCGGATTCATTGCACAACAGAGAGTACCGGATACAGCCTTCGGCCAGGTCAGTCATCTGCCTTGTTAACAAATGATCCAGGAATTGAACGCGATCCGGTCCAGCAATGCGAATGCGTCCCATGTGCGAAATGTCAAACACACCGACATGACGACGTGTAGCCCGATGTTCAGCAACGATTGACGAGTACTGTACGGGCATCGACCAGCCGGCAAAGTCGACCATGCGGCCGACATGGCTGACGTGCCACGAATGAAGCGGAGTTTGTGCCAGGGTGCTGGTCATCCTGGTTTTTCCTGGTTGTAGAGCGCTATCTGGCGCGCTGCGAGCATGGCTGCGCGGTGTACTGCAGGCCTGTCATCTGTTCCGGGCGGCGGGTAGTTTATTAAATTCCTTTTTTTGGCGGTGCAGACCGACATGTCTTAAACGGCTGGTTGCCGATTCTCTGTCCTTTAGATTGTCCATTGCCCGGGTGCTGACACCTTACCCGTAATGAATGAACGATGAAAGTCCTTGCCGAAACCGCCTCATCTTCATTTGAACGTTGACTTGGCAGTGAGTCCCGTGGCGTCACAGTCTGGTGGTCGGGCCGCGCCAGGGAGAATTTTATCCGATCAGGCGCAGGTTTCCAGGGGCGAAAGCAAATGAGATTCCAAGCTCGACAGCTACTGTTTGACCGGCCACAAACGGTTCCCCTAACGACTCAACGTTTTTTTTGTTTGGCCGTGACCTTCGTGCGGGGACGACGGGGACTCGGTCCTTTTCCTTGACGAGTGGACGTTTTCTTTTTGGGCAGCTGCTTCTTTTTGGGCAACTGCTGCCCAGTCCTCTTGGCAGCCTTCTTCCGAGAGTTTGGGGATTTTTTGGCGTGCTGTTTTGCAGCCTTTTTTTCCTTACCCTCTCTTTTTGATTTGACCATGTGCAAATCAAGCTGGCGAGCGTCGACATCGACGTGCGCTATCTGGACAACGACAATGTCTCCCAGGCCGAAACGGTTGTTGGCTCGGGAGCCTACCAAGCTGCGCGTTGTACGGTCAAAGCGGTAATGGTCATCCTGCAGCGAATGGATATGTATCAAACCTTCTGCGGGTAACTCAGTTCCCTGGGCAAAGATGCCGAATTCCTCCACTCCCGTCACAACCGCTTCCATTTCGTCACCGATGCGTTGACTGAAATAGTTCAGTAATTTGAGTTTGGTTAATTCTCGCTCAGCTTCCTCGGCACGTTGTTCTCGCTCGGAGCAATGTTCGCCTTCCAGGAGTATTCGTCCGAAGTCCTGTGGAGGCCGCTTTTTGCGGAAGACAGCATCCAGCAGTCGATGAACGGTAAGGTCCGGGTAACGACGAATCGGTGATGTGAAGTGACAATAGCAGTCACTCGCCAAGGCATAATGCCCTTCTTGCTGAGGACCATAGATTGCCTTTTGCATGCTGCGGAGCACGGCGTAATTCACTGCTCGTTCCTGCGGCAAACGACGCACGCGTTCCAATACACGTTGCAGCTCAAAACGACTTTCCAGACTGCCGCTATCAATTCCCAGTTCTCTCACGAAGTCTGTCAGACTCTTCAGTTTTTTCGGATCCGGTGATTCATGAACTCGTCTCAAAAACAGCCAGTCACGATCTTGTAAGAATTCGGCGACCGCTTCGTTGGCGGCCAGCATGAACTCCTCAATCATCTGGTGGCTTTCCGTGTGTTCCAGAAGATGTGCCCCGCAGACGCGACCTTTGTTGTCGAGGTCAATCTTGGTTTCCGGCATCGATAGTTCCAGTGCTCCGCGTTGGAAACGACGTGCTCGTAGGATCTTGGCTAATTCATGCATGTGCCCGAGCAACTGGAAAATCTCAGGTTGGAGTTTGCGTTTCCATTTCGCGGGACGTTGCAAAAAATCATCGACTTCTTCGTAGTTGAAACGACGGGAACTACGAATGGCGGCGGAACAGGGTTCCGTTCCAATTCGCGTCCCTTCAGGTGTGAATTCGATGAAGACCGTCTTGGTGTATCGCACGCAATTCGGTTGTAGGCTCGCCAGATTATTGGAGATGATCTCGGGTAACATGGGGATCACACGATCCGGCAAATAAACGCTAGTGGCCCGCTCGCGGGCTTCACGATCAAGGGCCGACCGCGAACGTACGAAATGCGAAACATCGGCAATGTGTACTCCCAGACGCCAGTGATGCTTGTCAATTTGCTCGAGTGAAATCGCATCATCAAAATCACGAGCATCCTGCGGATCGATTGTGATGACGACATGGTCGGTCAGGTCGACCCGATCATCGGGAATCGATTCATCGAACAATTCTGCTTGCCGGCGGGCGTCGTCGAGGACGGACTCGGGGAATTCTTTCGGTAGGTTGAATTCTGCAATGATCGAGAGGGTGTCGATTCCGGGAGCCCCGCGTTGGCCCAGCACTTCCGTGATAACACATTCACCATCCCGCACGTGCGATGGGAAACGCACCATTTCCACGACGACTTTATCGCCGGGTTGCGCACTCTTGGCTCCTGCATCTCCGGCCAGGATCGGGCTACCGAAGACAGGTCCGTCGATACGCACCAGGCCGGTTCCGTCGCGGGTGTCGTAAGTTCCCACGAACCGGTGTGTTTTTCGCTCGATGACCTCCACGATCTCGCCGCGCAATTTCCCCATCGGCCCCCGTGATTTGTTCAATCTCGTCAGGACGAGGTCACCATTGGCCGCATCTTTTGTTTTCCGTTCGAGGACGTAAATGTCTCCGGAGCCGTCTTTCGCCCCTCCCTGTGGCCTCACAAACCCAAAACCACTTTTGGTTTTGCGAAACACGCCCGTTACTCGATCCTGGCTGCTACTCTGCCCATGGTGCACCAGGTGGTTTGAGCCGTAGTGGAGTTCGCCCCGTCTGACCAGACGTTTGACGGCCTGCTTTAGCTCGCGGTGCTGCTTGTCGTTTAAATGAAGTTTCCGGGCGATCACACCGGGTTTGACGGGTTTATAGTTCGATCGTCCGACATATGTCAGGAGTCGTTGCTCCAGCGCCTGATGGTCCATGGAGGAGTAGCTGAGTGGGCGCTGAGACGAGGGGTTGGCGAATTCAATTTCTTGTTTTCTACCCGTTGTCTTTTCCCCCCCCTTTTTCTTTCTTCTGCCTTGATTCAAGTCTGACTACCCTTGAACAACTTGCGATTTAGGTGGGAATGATAGATGGTCCAGTTGCTATCAGAGTTGTAGTCTTCTTGGAACAGTAGTTCCAAACTTTGAACTTTTGAATCGAGGCTGTCCAGATAGTGCAACGCGATTGCTTCGAGTGTCATTGGCAGTTTGGAACTGCCATATTGGTATTCGCCATGATGGCTGACGATCATGTGTTTAATTCTCAGGGCAAGCTCGCTGGGAAACTCTTCACCTGAAAGTTCCTCGGCCTCTTGGGCCTTCTGTTCAAACAATTGGGTGCCGATGACCAGGTGTCCGACAAGTTGTCCTTCGTCGGTATAGGCCAACTCAGGTTCATAGGAAAGTTCTCTGGTTTTGCCCACATCATGTAAAAAAGCCCCTATCGTGAGTAAATCCGTGTCGATTTCCGGATAATGCTGACCAATCACCAAGGCTAATTCCATCAGGCTCAGGACATGAACCAGAAGCCCGCCTTCATAGGCGTGATGGATCTTGATACCTGCCGGAACTCGTACAAACTGTTCCATGAAGTCGTCATCCATCAAGAAACACTCGGCCAGACTCCGTAAGTGCATGTTCTTCATGGCCATGAGGATCTCTTTCAGCCGGGCTTGCGATTTTTCTGCGTCGTGAGAGCCGACTGCTACAAATTCTGTTTTGTCCACGGTTGTTTTGTCCACTCGCTCAAGTTGAGTGGCAATAACTTGAATCGAACCGTTGTACAGTTGAGCGTTGCCTTCGATTTGGACGTAGTCACCGTTCTGGAAACTACGATAAATTCGATCGTTGGCGTTCCACATCATGGCAGTGACCGAACCGGAGCGATCGCTTAACTGGACTTGCAGGTAGAGGTGCCCATTGCGATTGGGCCGCAATTGCTTGCATGAGGCGCGAAATACTTCGTCGACTTCCTCGGCGTCACTCAATTCGTTAACGAAACGGCGGGACACGTGGCAGACCTTTCTGAACTCCAGTTACCTTTGGACCGGATGTCCCGGCGCCCTTGGATTCTAAAGCGCTAGTGCCGGCATGTATAGGTGCGGTGGTATTGTAGTTGGCGAATCGTGAATGAGAATGAATGCGGCACAGGAAGTGGACGGATGAAGCGAGGTGGTCCAAGACGACTTCCGGTTGGTCCAATACCGACGCACGCTTTTGGAGTGGGGCCCGACTACCAGTCCGTTTGAAGCGAGATTCTCCTTTTTTCCACACGCCGATCTTGCCCATTGGCATGCGCCCCTTTTACAATGTTCCATTCCAGGCCATCCTTTACCGAAATCTACGAGTGGAATCTCACCATGTCCAAACAAAATAAGCACGGCATCAATCCGACTCGGAAAGAAGATTACCCAGAGTGGTATCAACAAGTTATCAAGGCGGCTGATCTGGCCGAACCGTCACCTGCACGCGGTTGCATGGTGATCAAGCCCTGGGGCTATGCGATTTGGGAAAACATGCAACGTGTTCTGGATCGCAGGTTTAAGGAAACCGGCCACGAGAACGCCTACTTTCCCATCTTTATACCCCTCAGCTTTATGGAAAAAGAAGCGGAACACGTCGAAGGGTTTGCCAAGGAGTGTGCGGTCGTTACCCACCATCGGTTGGAACCAGGACCTGATGGTGGCTTGGTTCCCACCGGAAAACTCGCAGAACCTTATATTGTGCGTCCTACGAGTGAAATGATTATCGGTGCGAAATACGCCGAATGGGTGCAGTCCTATCGGGACCTCCCCATTTTAATCAATCAATGGGCTAACGTCGTCCGCTGGGAAATGCGCCCTCGTATGTTTTTGCGCACGGCTGAATTTCTCTGGCAGGAAGGACATACAGCGCATGCGACAGAGCAGGAAGCAGTGGAAGAAACGGAAAGAATGCTCGATGTCTATGCGGATTTTGCAGAGAACTACATGGCGATGCCGGTGCTTAAAGGAGAGAAAACAGAAGGCGAGCGATTTCCGGGTGCCGTGGCCACTTACAGCATCGAGGCCATGATGCAGGATGGCAAAGCTTTGCAAGCTGGAACGTCGCATTTTTTGGGTCAAAACTTCTCCCGTGCCCAGGAAATTAAGTTTCAGGATTCGGAAGGAGTTGAACAACATGCCTGGACAACTTCCTGGGGCGTCTCAACTCGATTAGTGGGAGGCCTCATTATGACCCATGGTGATGATGATGGATTGATACTCCCTCCACGTCTGGCACCTTTGCAGGTGGTCATCCTGCCCGTCTTGCGAAAAGACGCTGATCGCGCCGGAGTTCTGGAATACTGCCACCAATTGAAACAAGCTTTGGAGGAACAGCAGTTTGGAACGGAGCGAGTGCGGGTGAAAATTGACGACCGTGACTTGGGAGGTGGAATCAAAAAATGGCAATATGTCAAACAGGGAGTTCCATACCGGTTGGAAGTGGGACCACGTGACATCGCTGACAACAAGGTATTTGTGGGACGACGTGACACGGGAGAAAAGGCAGCGGTCGATCGTGCCACATTCGTCCAGACGATCGGAGAACGACTGGAAGAAGTGCAGCAGGGACTGTTCGATCGGGCATTGAAACTGCGCGAAGAAAATACAACGCAGATTGACAATTGCGACGACTTTCGATCCTATTTTACCTCTCGAAATTCAGAGAAACCGGAGATGCGCGGAGGGTTCGCCTGGTGTGATTGGTGTCAGGATCCGGCAGTCGACCAACTACTCAAGGAACTCAAAGTCACCTTGCGTTGCTTGCCCCTGGGCGCGCAGGATTCACTTGGCAAGTGCATCTTTACCGGGAAGCCGAGCCAGGGCAGGGCAGTGTTTGCGAAGTCGTACTAGGTGAGCCTACGAAGGATGAGGACAGAAGCTGGAGGGAAGACGGGCGTGGGACAAGAAATGGGAATGTGCACACCTCACCAATCGGGTACGCATCCAAAGTCATGGGCATAGTTCAACAACCGACTTCTGTTCTTTTGATTCTGGCCATCTTCAGCCGGCACGATCCGGCCATACAATGGGCACTTGATCAGGCGACTCAACACTGGGGAAGAGTGGCGCTGGCCAGCCAGCCGTTTCGCTTCGGGGAGACGGATTATTATCAGGCCACGATGGGAAACGATCTGGTCAAGCAATTCTTTGCCTTTGAAAAACTTGTCGATCCCGCTCACTTGGTCGAGTTCAAACATCAAACGAACGCTTGGGAACTGGCGTATGGTGGCAAGCGGGAGGTGCCTGAGGAGCGTCCGGTGAATTTGGACCCCGGTTACCTGACGGGAGCCAAATTGGTCTTGGCATCGACGAAAGACCATGCTCACCGCATCTACCTGAGGAAAGGGATTTATGCGGAAGTCACTTTGCACTACACCAGACGAACGTGGGAACCCCGTGAGTGGACCTATCCAGACTACCGTCGGGGCGATTACCATGAATTCTTTGAACACTGCCGTATCTACTATCGTGAGCGATTGGCTGCTTTGAACCCATGAGTGTCACTGACATCGTTTATCTGGTTGCGGGCGCGGCAATTCCCACCTTTATTTTCAGTTGGCTCGCAACGTTTGGAATCCGGGGACTGGCTCCCCGCTGGGGATTGGTTGATCGCCCTGGCGGTGAACGCAAACAGCATCAACGGGTGACTCCCCTGGGTGGTGGTTTGGCCATCTGGTTCAGTGTGATTCTGTTCTTCGGACTGTTTCATTTCATTCTGCTGGGTGCGTCAGTGACCGAAGAAGTCCACCCGGTGAAAACGCTGGTTCAGTCGCTTCCCTTCTCCGACTTGTTGAGCGAACATGATGCAGGACTGCGGTCCAAACTGCCCGATGTGTGGTTCATCCTCGGATCAGCCACCGTTCTCATGTTGTTGGGGCTTGCTGACGATCGTTTCCGGCTGGGTTGGAAAATTCGCTTGTCGACACAGTTTTTTGTGGCTGCCCTCGGTGTCTATCTGTTTGATCATTGGCGTTTGACGGTTTTTCTCGACTCGCATTTATTAACGGCCGGCTTGTCGGTATTCTGGATCGTTGGATTGTTGAACGCTTTCAACATGTTGGACAATATGGACGGACTCTCCCCGGGAGTCGCTGTCATTTCGGCGATCATGTTGGCGGCCGCTTTGCTACTCAGTCCGGAAACAGGTGGCAACGACCCGCAACTGTTCGTGGCGGGGTTTTTATTGGTGCTGGCGGGATCTGTTCTCGGGTTTTTGTGGCACAATCATCCACCCGCAAGAATTTTTATGGGAGATGCGGGCAGTTATTTTGTGGGATTTTGTATTGCCATCGCCACGATTCTGGCGACGTTCGCAGGTCAGGGAAGTGGATCCCGACATGCGATTTTAGCTCCACTCTGCGTCATGGCGGTACCTTTTTACGACATGGTGACCGTGATTTGGATCCGTTTCCGAGAAGGTCGTAGCCCATTCGACGCCGACCGTTGCCATTTCTCGCACCGACTAGTCGATCTGGGTTTCAGCCAGTCACTGGCCGTCTACACGATCTATCTGTTAACGATAATTTGTGGAATTGCCGCGATGCTGCTTCAGCGGGTCGAGGGGCCTGGTGCCGTGATGGTGATTCTGCTGGTACTGAGCGTCTTGCTGCTGATTGGTATTCTTGAGACGACTGCGCGAAAAAAAACGCATTCCAGTCATGACACGGCAAAAACAAAATAATCTGAATCCACAACGATCACGGGAGGTTTCTCAAGAGGCCGAACGTGATCTACAGCCGGTCTCCAGGCTGCAGTCGATCTTACTGGTTGGGTGGGTGGCCACCTTGGTTGCCACTCCACTGATTCCCAGTGAGGCGGCCGTGGAACATGGAACACATCTGCTTGTCATCATGTTGCTATTGCTGATTGCCTTGGCTTGGTTGGGCCAGGCGGTTTATCGGAGGAAGCTGGAGGCGCGTTTCGAGCCAGTAGGTACGGCTCTAATGGTGCTGGTCGGTTGGATGGCGGTGAGTGCTGTCGTGATGTCGCCCTACGGCCAACCTCGGTTTGCGATCAATACTGTCTGGTCTGCAGTGGCTCTGGTGATAGGTTTTCGCATGTGTCTCCAACTGGTGACTACCTCTGCGCAGTGCAGGGCAGTGACAGCCGTCATGATCAGTTTGGCACTCGGACTGTCGACCTATGGGATCTATCAGTACAGTGTTAGTCTTCCCCGGGAAAGAGCTGGGTATTTCAGTGCAACACCGGAGGAACAGGCAGCAATTCGCACCTCGGCAGGTGTCACCGCGCCTCAAGGATCTCCGCATGCAACTCATTTCGAAAAGCGTTTAAACAGCCTCGAACCCTGGGCTACCTTCGGTCTGGCCAACTCGTTGGCGGGATTCCTGGTTCCGTGGTTGGTCATTTTGCTGGCCATGGTAACGACAGGTTGGCCCTTGAATCAGGGAAGGCTGCGCCGACTGGGAGTCTGTTTGTTGGTCCTGTTACCGATCGCTGTTTGTCTGGCATTCACCAAGAGCCGGGCCGGCTATCTGGGCACGATAGTGGGCGGACTGTTTTTGCTGCCCTCCGTGGTTGTCCACAACCAAGGCGGTCGTTTGTTTGGCTTCGTTATCTGTGTGTTGATTGTTGGCAGCTGCGCATTGGTGGCTGGTGTTTGGTTGGTGGGCGCAGTCGATCTGGAGGTGTTGACTGAAGCGCCCAAATCCTTGGGTTACCGCATGGACTATTGGCGTTCGACGGCGCGTATGATTCAGGAATCTCCCTGGTTCGGTTGTGGCCCTGGAAATTTTCAGGACTACTATTTGCAACACAAACTGCCACGTGCGGGTGAAGAAATCAAAGACCCACACAATTTTATCTTGGAGATTTGGAGTACTGCCGGAACTCCTGCATTACTCGCATTGGTCGTCGCATTGGCAAGCGGTTGCTACTTTGTTTTTCACAGGTCCCGAATCCTCGAACAACAAAATATTTTGACCGGCCAGCCGTCGGTTTCCAGTGACCGTGTTTCCTGCCCGCCCGGTGTTGCGCCGATCTATCTGGGGGCGGTTGCAGGGCTGTTGCTGGCACTGCCTGTTGGATGGATGGTTGATTATAGTTTGTCGTTAGAGTTTCTGTTGACTTGTGTACCCGCGGCAGCACTCGCTGCGTGGCTGTTGCTGCCCTGGGTGAAGGCTGGCCATCTAAACTGGAAGGTGGCCTTCGCAGCCAGTGGAGCGTCGCTGATAAATCTACTGTTCGCTGGCGGTATCCTGTACCTTGCAGTGAGTGGGTCTCTGTTGTTGGTAACGGCGTTGGGGCTTCACTTGGTGATGAGCGAGACGCCTCGCATGGCAGTGGTGGGTCGTGTCCGCAACACCGCCGGATTCCTGGTGGTACTGATCTTAGTGCTGGCATGTTATTTCACGGCCTATCGGCCGGTACTGGGAAGAGCAGATCCTTGGAACGCAAATTCTTGGAAATCCGAGGCTCATGAGCGGGTATCGAACTGGCTGAAAACCGGTAGCGAGGATGTGCTTGCGGAATTCGATCTAGCGGTGGCACACATCGAACGCTTGGATCCTCATTCCAGTCAAGCACAACGTCAGCTGGGAATGTGGTACCTGGTTGCTCGAAAACGGGAGGATCGTCCTCGTTTTCGACTATGCGCTCTGAATGCGTTTCGACGGGCCGCCGATCTTTATCCAGGCAACGCGATGGCACACGCCGAATTTGCCTGGGCATTGCACGTCGCGGGACAGAATTTACAAGCAGCTAAGTCCGCCACGGAGGCCTTGCGTTTAGATGGAATGAATCCGCACCAGGAATTACGATTAGGATCTCGGCGTCTTTTTGACGAACCTGCAGGGGGCCCGCTGACATCCGGTTTGGAGGAGGTTCCGGCCGGGAGCAGCGCCGAACAGTACATGGAAGCGTTGAGTCATTCCAAGTGAAAGCGGTTGTGAGTATCCTTCAACAATCGAATCGAGGACGCGTGTGAAAGATTGGTTCATAGGAGCGATGGTTGTTGTCCTGGGAACAGTGGCGGGTATTGTATCGGCGACCTTCCAATTTCATCGTGTCGGTGAAGTGGATTACCGCTTGCGTATGGACCAGGTTGGTGGACCGGTTACACTTTTTCAGGGCAAGGACGTTCCTTCCAGTACTGCTGTTCCTAGAGTCGAGGTGGAAGGAAGCTTGTTACATGATTTTGGAACGATGGATGCAACCGGGGTTGGTTCCCATTCCTTTGTGTTTTGGAACAAAGGTGAGGCACCGCTGAGCATCGCGACGAAATCGACGACCTGTAAATGTACTGTAAGCCAGCTGGAAAAAAAGGTTGTTCTTCCTGGGAAGTCCGCAAATGTTACCCTGGAATGGCGTCGGGCAGGGTTGGCTGTCAAATTCCACCAGCGGGCGGAGATAGCAACCAACGATCCTGAGCGGCCGATCGTTCAACTTTCCATTCGAGGGCGAATTCTTCCGGCGCTGGTTGCTTCACCCAGTGAAATTATGTTGCGCCGCGTAACGAACTCGCGGCAGCACGAATTTTCGTTTGCCGTTCATTGTTACCGAGATGTTGATTTTCGCATCGAAGATTATGAACTGCTGGATGTGAAGACCGCCAATTCATTTCAGGTCGAAATCGGGCAACGATTGACTGGTGAACAGATTACCGAAGAGCCATTTGTCAGGAGCGGCTATGTGATTCGCCTGATAGTACTTCCTGGATTGGGTCCCGGGAGGATTCGGCAGAAATTGCGTCTGAGAACCAACCTGAAAGATATTCCGACGTTGGACGTTCCCCTGGTGGGGGATGTCGTCAGCGATATTTCCATTGTCGGACCAAACTTCGACCGAGACGATAACGTTGTCAAGATCGGCACGATCAAGTCAGACCAGAGCGTGCGCAAAGAACTATTCGTGTTGGTGAAGGGACCTTATCGGGATCAAGTCCAGTTGATTATTGATGCAGTTGATCCTGCGGAAATCTTGCAGGTCCACGTTGGTGATCGGGAAGAATTAAGTAACGGTCTTGTTCACAAATACCCACTCACGATAGAAATACAGGAGGGGAGCAGGGCCACCAGTCGTTTAGGAGGAAAAGCTGCTCCGATGGGTGAATTTCACATTTTAACTACACATCCGCAGACGAAAGTAATTCCCATTTACGTTCGTTTTGCCGTACAAGGTTGACGCTGATGGGTGGTTCCAAGGACTGTATCCGGTATCGGCTATTCGTCGGATCAAACGTCGTTGCACTCCTTTTGGGATTCGTGGGCTGCTCAGCGAAGGATCCACCGGGAAACAAATCTGTCCAGAATTCAACGGTGGCCGGTGAGAATCCGGTTCATGTTCCTGCTGGGAACGAAAACGTTGTCCAGGTGAGAAACAAACATTTCCAGGGGACCGACACGGAAAACGACACCAATGGCTTGTTTGACGAGTTGGCATTCAAAAAGTGGCCTGTACCTGATTTCGCGCTGTTCATTACAGGCCGTCAGTACGGGTTCATCGAACCGTGTGGTTGCACCGGTTTGGATAACCAAAAGGGCGGACTCGCGCGTCGGCACACCTTGTTGAATAACGTTCGTCAGCTTGGCTGGCCAGTGTTTCCTCTGGACATGGGAAACCAGGTGCGTCGCATAGGTGTTCAGGCAGAGATCAAATATCACATGACGATGGAAGCTTTGCGGGAATTGAAGTATCAGTCCATTGTGTATGGACCCGATGACTTGCGTCTGACGTTCGAAGAACTCTTGGTGGAGATCTATCCGGATGATGAAGTCAGTCCTCTGCCTTATCTCAGCGCAAATGTGGATCTGTTGGATTTTGTTCCCCGTTACCAAGTCAAGGAGGTTGACGGGCGGAAAATTGGTTTGACTGCGGTCCTGGGCGGAAGTCATCATGCTCGAGTGGGTGGCGGAGAAGACGTCCTGTTGATCGATCCGCAAGAGGCGTTGGACGAAATCTGGCCGCAGTTGGAAAGCGAAAACTGCGACTTGTATGTTCTGTTGGCTCATGCCTCGATCGAAGAATCTCAGGAATTGGCACGTCAGTTCAGGGGATTTTCAATCGTGATCACCGCAGGCGGGGCAGGAGAACCAAATTATCGGCCCGAGCCGATTGAGGGAACGGACTCTGTTTTAGTCCAGGTTGGAACCAAAGGGATGTATGTGGGACTTTTGGGGTTCTATGCTGATTCCCAGCCCCGCCTTCGCTATCAACGAATTGCGCTGGACGCGAAGTGGAAAGACTCTCCAGAGATGATCAGGCTGTTGGGAAATTACCAGCATCAACTGGAAAGCATGGGGTTGCAGGGGCTCCAGTTAAACCCCGTCGCCCATTGGACGGGACATGAATTTGTGGGGACGGACCAATGTGGCGGATGCCATGAACAGGCACATGAAATTTGGCTTGAAACTGGCCACGCACATGCGACCGCAACACTGGTGCGTCCTCCCGAACGATATGAAGTACCACGTCACTTCGATCCGGAATGTCTGAGTTGTCATGTGACGGGCTGGAATTCTCTGAGGCACTTACCGTACAAGACCGGTTACGTTGATCTCGAGACTTCGGCTCATCTGCATGGTAACGGCTGCGAAAATTGCCACGGCCCCGGTTCGGCCCACGTCGCCGCCGAGCAGTCTGAGAAGGTTGTGGACGAAGACCAGTTAAACAAGCTGCGAGCGGAAATGCGGCTCACGCTTGGAAATGCAAGAGAGTCCTGCATGAAATGTCACGACCTGGATAACAGCCCCGATTTCGCACAGGAAGAATCTTTCGATCGGTACTGGGAAGAGATTGCTCACTAGAGGCTTCAACCCCCTCCGGCGTGTAGCTAGTTTGCTGCCCGTAGCTCGGCCAGTTTCTGAGCTGATCCGACCAGTCGCTCCCAGTTTTCCTGAATGTATTCAGGCGGACCACCGATTTGGGCTACGACGGTTGCCACATTCTCTGTCGGTATCATTTCAATGGCATCCCAGGGACAGACCAGCAATTCGTAGGGATTGGTTTTCTTTTGCGGAATGTGTACGCAGACCTCGCAGCCAACACATCGTTCGAGGTCGATTTCACACCATTGTTGATTCCCCTTGAGAATTCCGCGATCGATTGTCTTGAGTTCAATACAGTCGACCGGACACACCTCCAGGCAGGATTCACATCCTGTACAGTTATCCGCATTGATTACGGCCAGTTCTTTAGGAACCTTTTTACGAGGGCCTTTTTTTGCCATCTACTCGTCCTTCGTCCGAATCTGCTGAAGCGATTGCAACCACTTAAGATACGTATTTCACAGCCAGCAACAATGCACGTTTATTATAGGTACCCATCGGCCGTTTTCCAGCGGGTTTTGAGCTAAAGTGGACCTTGCCGCAGCCGCGATCCCCACATTCTGGGCATCTTGGAGGAAACAACGGATCATCCCGCAACAGCTTCAAGTTCCTTTGTTGGTTTGCCTCCCGAGACGGCCTAATGGGGGATTTTTTCCTGCTGAATCATGCCTTCGAACGTTTGTCGTGAGCGAATCAGATGGGTTTTTCCATTTTGAATGAGCAACTCGGCGGGAAGTGGCTTTGAATTGTAATTGGAAGCCATGACGCTGCCGTAAGCGCCGGCACATTCAATCACGATCAATTGGCCCACTTCGGCTCGAGGTAGTTTTCTGTGAGCAACAAATCCACCTTCATCCTGGGTAAAGATGTCACCGGATTCACAGAGTGGGCCGCCGACAATCACCTGCTGCATGTCGGTTGTTCGTCCCTCTTTGTTTCCGTCATTTTTGTTGGTCGGGACGATGGACATCGGGTGGTAAGATCCGTACAGGATGGGGCGAGCCAAGTCGTTAAATCCCGCATCCAGGAGGTAGAAAATATTTTTCCCCATCGACTTGATAGCCCGTATTTCGGCAACCAAATAGCCACTTTCAGCCGTCAGGTATCTACCGGGTTCGATTTCCAGGGACAGCGGATGCTTGAATTGATCTTCGAGCCGTTTACGAGTTCGGTTCCACAACTCAAAATAAGCCGGAATGTCGACCGTTTCATCCGACTCGCGGTAGGGAGTAGGTAGCCCGCCACCGGCGCTGATGGATCGTACGGACGGCCCAACTTGGAGTGCTATTTTTTCCAGTGCACCACACACTTGAGTCAAATGTTTCAAGTCGGTTCCCGACCCGATGTGCATATGAATGCCGGTAACGTGCAAGCCCTGTTGTTCTGCTTGTCGCAAACAATCGGGCACTTCTTCATGCCAGATGCCATGTTTCGATTGTTCTCCGCCAGTATTGGTTTTCTGGCTGTGGCCGTGCCCAAATCCCGGGTTGATCCGCAGGGTGATTTCTGACGCGGTCTTCGGTCTCTCCGGGGAGAGGCGTTGGCCAAGTTGGCCAATCATATCAAGGGAACCCAGATTAGGGTGGATACGATGTTCAACCACCAGATCCAAGGACTCGTGATCGAAGATATCGGCAGTATAGACGATGGGCGGAGGTTCACCTGCCGGCTCATATCCGGCGGCAATAGCGCGGTGGATTTCACCAGCGCTCACGGCATCTACCAGACAACCCAGCCGCCGAATTAGATCCACGATTGCCAGGTTTGAGCAGGCCTTTTGCGCGTAACGGACCACATCGAACGTGGCCAGATCATTGACACGTTTTGCAATCTGGGCCGCGTCGTAGACATAGAGCGGAGTGCCGAACTGACGAGCCAGTTCAACGACAGGAACATCAGCGATTTGCGTCCGCAGCGAAGAAAATTTGCGAGTGAAGCGACCGGTCGAGGAAGTAGGTGGTGTCATGTTTACCGCGAGACAGCATGAAGTTAGTCCAGATTCAGGTGGATCATATCAGCTTCGGCCGACGTTTGGCAATCCTTGACCCACAGGGTGGATTTGCCGACAATCAGGAGGTTGCCTGCACCAAGCTACTCGCGGTTTGATTTGTTCCACCAACCTTCTCGCTTCTTAGGGGTGTAGGCATTGATGGGGGCTGAAAGCTTGGATTCCAGCGACAGCAGTACATCTTTTCAACGCTACAAAGAAGAGCTTCAGCTCGAAATCGCGAAAGCTCAGCTGGAAGCCAAAGCAGCTCAACTCAGGTTGCAGGCACTCGAATTGGGGCAGCAACTGAAGGAACGTCGCAAACAACGGATCTTGGGAGACAGGGCTCAGCCAGCTTTCCCAGTTCCAGAGTGGGATGCTAGAGAATTGCGGCAAAGCTCCGATGGGGAATCGTCGCTGTGCGGACAGCGAATGTCGCCACCAACGGTGGCCATCGGGAACGCAGCGACCAGCAGGACAGTTGGTAAAGTCACCACCGGCAGCAGCTTGTTGGAAGTGAAAGCTTCAGGGGCACCTGCATACTCCTCCGTAAGTCAGGAATCAGGTCAGCCCGAGACAGGCCGATCCTTCTCCGAATCTCGACCAGGGTCCAAGCAAAGGCCGTCCCGCGCGCTCACTTCCGGTGGCGAAGCCAAACCTGCTGGAGTCTTGGTAGATCGAAGTCATGATTCCGCAACCACACCGGACGGTCCGGCTGCTGCCGTACGGAAAATGGGTGAGGTGAATTTTGAGGCTTTACCAGGGCAGAACACAACGATTTCCCCCGTACAGAGGGAATTGCCCGGGGTTTTACGTGGGATGCCCAGTTGGATGCTAAGTGGCGTGGTCCATGCCGTCATCTTGCTTGTTATGGCACTTTGCTTGATCCCACTGCGCGTTGATTCTCACGAGTTTTTCATAACGGGTGAATCCGAATTCAGTCAGAGCGAGAACTTGGAAATGGTTGTATTTGAGACTGAACCCTTTGAAGAGATGGCATCGTTTGAGGCTGAAGCGATGTCGGTGGACGATACGGGCATCGCAGGACCGGGAGAAGCTGCCAGCTTGGAAACTCCTGTTCAGCTTGGCGAGTTGGGACCTTCAGCTATGGATTCGACTGCCGCACTGATGGGCAACAAGTTAGCGGCTACTGGAGAGGGAACAGGACAGGTCGGGGTGGGGCTGGGCGGGGCTCATTTTTTTGCTTCCCAGGCAATGGGGAGCCGGTTTGCATTTGTTGTCGATCGCTCGAAAAGTATGCGTGGGGGCTCAAAATGGGAAGCTGCGTTAGACGAACTTCATGTGGCAATCAGCAGAATGGATTCGGCCCAATCTTTCTTCGTGGTTTTTTTCTCCGGGGAACCCATGCCCATGTTTGGTCATGAGCATCCGGAGCGCAGGCCGCTGCAAGCAACCGAAGAAAACGTTGTACGCCTGGAAAGTTGGTTGCACACCTTACAACCAGCCGAAGAAAGGCAGGCCCAGCATGTAGACCGGGCACTTGACTACGTGATTGAAATGCGGCCCGATGCAACTTTTCTCCTGACCGATGGTGAAATTGCCAAGAGTACGGAAACCTATTTAAAAGAGGCAAATCAGGTAAATTATGACCCCGTCGTTGGTGAGTCCCGTCCTACAGCAATTCACACGATCGGTTTCAGCAAAGAGGGTGCAAAGACGTTACAGCGCATCGCGGCGGATCACGGCGGTACGTATGTTTTCCATACACCTTCGGGCTTCTAACGAGCCCTCTTTGCCAGCTTGACATCAGCTTCTTCAGCCGGTATCCTGACCAGCTTGACTATCTCTAAGTTCAAGTGGCGGAACGTTTTTCGAGCGGCCGAGTCGGTTTTGAGCCATCGAAAATTGGCCGGGCGTTGGTGTAGTGATTCGATTTCGTTAAGTAAAGAAATAGATGCAGCCAGCCAGGCTCGCCGTACAGACTCCCGGCGAGAACCACCTGGCGGGTAAATTCGTTCCTGTCGAGAGGCGAAGCGAGTGCTCTCACGGTAGATAGGACGGCCCAGTAGTTTGACAATTCGGACAATTCGGACAATTCGGACAATTCGGTGATTACGTTGCCTGTTGGCAACGGTAACAGTACGGACAGGGCAATATGAATCCTACGGAAGTGTTACGCGTTGTAGACGCAATCCATCGCGACAAAAAAATTGAGAAAGAGATTGTCTTTCAGGCCATTGAGGCTGCCTTGATATCCGCAGCTCGCAAACACTACGGAGAAGAGGCTGAAATCCATTTCGAGATCCATCGCGAAGACGGAATCATCCAAGGCGTCTGCGACGGCGAAGTGTTGGATCATGAGGAAGTCATTGGAAGAATAGGTGCCCAGACGGCAAAACAAGTCATCATTCAAAAGATTCGTGAAGCGGAGCGAGACGCGCTCTACGATGAATACACGTCTTTGCAGGGCCAGATGGTGGGCGGAGTGGTACAGAGAAATGAAGGCGGTGCCGCCACGGTCGCCCTCTCCAATGTCGAAGCCATCTTGCCTCGCAGCGAGCAGATACCTGGTGAAAGCCATCATGCCAATGAACGGGTACGAGCTACGATTTTTGATGTGCGCAAGCAAGGCAGTCGTGTAAAAGTATTACTCAGTCGTATACGCCCACAGTTGGTTCAGTCGCTCTTCGAGCAGGAGATACCGGAGGTTTCGGAAGCGGTGATTGCTGTAGAAGCGATTGCTCGTGAAGCCGGTTATCGCAGCAAAGTGGCGGTGAGTAGTACTGACGCGCGCGTGGATTGTGTTGGTGCCTGTGTTGGCGTACGGGGTAATCGTATTAAGAACATCGTTGATGAGTTGTCCGGTGAACGGATCGACATCGTTCGTTATAGTGAAGACAAGCAAGAACTGATTCCCAATGCGCTTCAGCCAGCGGAAGTTGAGGAAGTAATCCTCTGCAAAATGATGGGGCGGGCCATCGTTCTGGTTCGCGAAGACCAGTTGTCATTGGCCATTGGACGGCGAGGCCAGAACGTGCGTTTGGCGAGTAAGCTGTGTGGCTGGGACATTGAGATCATGACCCGAGAGGAGTTGGAGGAGCAAATTGAGCGTGTGGTGATGGGATACAGTGCTCTCGACGGGGTCTCGGACGAATTGGCTGAAGCTCTCGTAGGAGAGGGTTTTCTGTCGTACGACGACCTGTCCGTGATTGAACCCGAAGACTTGATGCAAATGGGGGAATTAACGGCAGAGCAGGTTGATCACATCGTGGAGCAGGCCGAGGCCAGGGCGGAGGAGGCTGAGCGGGCTGCAGCCGAAGAGCGACGACGTCAGAGAGAGCAAGAGCGTCTCGATCAAGCGGCAGCCGCAGCGGCTGCAGCCGAACAGACCACTGAGGAGGCAGCCGAACAGACCACTGAGGAGGCAGCCGAACAGACCACTGAGGAGGCAGCCGAACAGACCACTGAGGAGGCAGCCGAACAGACCACTGAGGAGGCAGCCGAACAGACCACTGAGGAGGCAGCCG